>Ga0209489_110347_pt1 | contig 10609 bp, 6 predicted proteins | sample SiratrowhiteBW_FD_187527 | JGI IMG/M metagenome (GOLD analysis project Ga0209489, IMG submission 187527) | Root nodule microbial communities of legume samples collected from California, USA - Siratro white BW (SPAdes) (version 2) | ecosystem: Host-associated > Plants > Roots > Nodule | place: USA...
ATATATATATATAAGTTTCTTCTTTATTTGCATGTTTGTAAAGAAAGTCTAACATTACTTATTTTTCGTATAGTGTTTATATTTCTTTTAAATTTTCAAGCATTCCCATCCCCATGAAAAAAAATAGTATACTTGTAAACATGTTTTATTCTTTCAGCTTGTTTCATATATTTATTTTTTATTTTATTAAAATTAAAGTAAATTGACTTACTTACCTATTTATAATAGCTTGTTTCATATATTTATTTTTTATTTTATTAAAATTAAAGTAAATTGACTTACTTACCTATTTATAATAGTACAATCAATATATTCATTTATTTTTCTAATCATTAACACAATTGAGAAGTAATATTATAAAGATAATAAATGAAATCAAAAGGTCAACCTATATAATTAAGTAATCAAATAAATTATGTATTTTAAAAATTCAAACACTATTAAATGCTATTACAGTCTTAAAAAAAATAAAAAGTACCAACCTATAGTAGAAAAAATAACACAATCTTATTAGTAAGTTAGGGTAACCTTATCTCTAACTCAACTTGAACTTATTTAATCTATGAATTAAGTGAGTTAGATTCATATTGATCCACATTTAACAATATATATATATATATAAAAGTTGATTTATAAGTTTGACTCCATTTTGACATTATTAGATAAAATAAACCTTGATTAATATCAACTAAAAATAACTTCAATTCTTATAAATTAAAAAAAAAAGACATATGACATTAATTGAAAAGTGTTAACCAGATAAACCCAAACTAAAGTTGGTTGAAAAATAACTTAGCTTAACATCAACAACAAAAATAACTTTAATATTATTGGTAGAAAAGTAAACCCACTCAATTTTAATATAAGAAAATATTCCTTGACATTTGTTGAAAACATGTTGAAATTATGACATATAAATATCTCTTTCTTAGTCAAATGGATAATATTATAAAATTTGAATTTTTTTAATTTTAATTAATTTAATTATTCTTATAAAAAAATAAATTTATTTTAAAGTTCTTTATACAAATATCATATTTTACAATAAATATTTTCAAGTTCTGGAATTAACCTTTTAAATTTCACAATATTTTTAACATTTATAATATTTTACTTAAAATATTTTTATAGTGAAATGTTTATTTGATATACTTCTTGTTAAGTTTTACTTTTCAGGTTTGTTATAAAGTAATTGCCTCAATGAGATAGCATATTATTTCAAAATAAAGAAGATATACATAATTTTTTTTCATATATTCAGTTTCCTATTTCTATATTAAAAAAATATACAAATGAATCGATAAAGTTATTTTCATTTTTTAACATCTTTCTTTTCCTCTCGAGTTAACTCACGTGAGCACTCACGTGGACATGTGTGAAACTGACTGCTACTCATTTGACTTCCATATTTTCTGATAATTATTAATTAGTTTAGAGTGTTTTATAAAATTTTCATATTCATCTAAAAATTCTCATCATCTGAAAATCTTTCTAGAAAGGTACAATGTATTTTTAATAATTTTCACCATTCTCAACAGTTTGACTTTTATATTCTCCTATGAATAACTAATATATAGTGTCGAATCTTCAGATTCATCATGTGAATAATATTCTTTCCAGAAAATCACATTATAGTTTTATTAGTTGACATGGACGTCTCCATGTTCAGAAATAAATATAGTGTACATATTACTGATAACATCGACTAAAAAATTAATCTACAACTTTAATATAAAATTACGACTTTAATTACATTAAATGTTGTTGCTTTATTAAACGATAATTGATACATTTTAATATTTTGAAATAATGTGCTACCATAATTATATTGCTAAGAAACGAATTTTCGACCTTCTCTTTAATGAATTTCATTAAACTGTTTTCGAAAAATTTGCATGTGCTGAATGCATAATATGGCCGTCACAGGCATAGAAGATGGAAACCCAAGCACGGTGGCCACAGTAAATGTAGATCCAAATGCCAAATATATAATATTATAATGAAACATGATGATCAGTGAACAAAACCAACAATATCAATTTTAATAATTTTTTCTCGAAAAGAAGAAAACATACAAATAAGAAATATTATAGGTAATGTTCTCCAATTAGCTTAAAGTTTCACCCATATTTTTCTTATAAGTAATGTATCATAGGTGAATTTTTTCTGTAAGTACTGTAATATAGGCAAAGTAGAAATTTAGAATAAGGTTCTTTTCAGCTTTAACAAAAAGAAATGTTACACTTTGACCAAACAATAATATACTAACTCATAGGATAAGATGAACCTGTCTATAGTGACGCTAAATAAACCCTTGCCACTGTCTAAAATGTTTGTTTGTTACTTTCATTCCATAGCAAACTCCAATTCAGAGTTTCTGGAATTTTCATCACACAGCTTGTCATCACATTATTTTAGGAATAAAAATTATAAAACCCTTATAATATTAATATTTTAATGAAAGCGATAATAAATAAATAAATCACAAAAGGACCCACGGCATCGTGCTTTCTTCCTTCGTCTACGCTGTTCCTTCCGCGTAGAAACAACCGGCTATTCCGGTCCCCACTAACCTCCACGCGGCGTTCCTCATATTTGTATCATCTTCCATATACTCACTCTTCCAAAACCCACCGAGTAATCCCAATGAACTCTTTCTCTTTCTTTCTCGTCACTGTTCCATAGAACTCAAACAAACCCACCGGAGCCATGAATTCCCGTTTTGCCCCCCTCTCTTTCTCAATTCCTTCCCTCACAAATTCACCTTCTCTCATCGGCGCTAACCACACCGCCGCTCGTTTCTGCTCCCGATAAATTTAACAAATATTCAAACGCTAACTCTCTTTTCACGTAATTCATTTTTTTTCTCCTAATTATTATTTTCTTTAAGAAACGTACACAATCTGTTTCCATGGAGCCTACCGCAGGGAAGCCTGGCTTTCTCAGAAACGTTCTCATACGGTTACTCATCTTCGGCCTTTTCATCGTCATTGTAAGGTTCGCTTACGTCATCACTCTGGCCGGCGAGTCCTGCACCCTCGGCGACTTCTGCTTCTTCTCCCCGTCGCTGAATCTCACCATTGCCGGAACCAGATCCGGCGCTCTCGCCGTCCGCGCCGCCACCGGCGCCGCGGCGGCACCGGAGCGCTACACCAGCAAGGAGTGGATCAGCGGCGTTCGGTTCTACTCGTCTGTGTTCCAGGACCTAATCGACGGAGGCTTCCTCTCGCCGGCGGCGAAGTCGCTCTGCGTGGAGACGCCGACAGGCCGCGACGTCCTCGCGCTACGTGAGATCGGCGTGACTGACGCTATTGGTATTTCGAAGAAGGCGTTGCCGCCGCTGGTGAAGTCCGGCGAGGCTCGCCGGATTCCGTTCGCGAACGGCACGTTCGACTTCGTGTTCGCTGGTGACTGCGCGCTCGAGAGATCGCCGCGGCCGGCGGAGTTCGCGGCGGAAATTGCTCGGACGCTCAAACCCGAAGGGTTTGCCGCGTTCCATGTAAAGGCCAATGACACTTACAGTTTTAATTCATTCGTTGATTTGTTCAATTTTTGTTGCAATGTGGTGAAAGTAAACGACGTATTAGGGTTTGATTCATCGATGTCTCACGTAAGAGAACTCGTTGTGAAGAAAGAGCGTTATGGAATTGGTTCCGATTCCAATTCCGACCCCAATGGAAAATGCTCTGTTCCAGATTACAAGAAAAAGTTGGTTAGAAACGCTGAGGCATTAATTGAGGAGGAGCCACTGAAGCCATGGATCACTCTGAAGAGAAACGTGAAGAACATAAGGTACCTTTCTTCAATGGTCGATATAAGCTTTAAGGATAGGTATGTGTACGTGGATGTTGGAGCCAGAAGCTATGGTTCTAGTATTGGAAGTTGGTTTAGGAAACAGTACCCGAAACAGAACAAGACCTTTCATGTGTATGCCATTGAGGCTGACAAAACGTTTCATCAGGAGTATGGTTTGAAGAAAGGGGTTACTCTGTTGCCTTACGCTGCATGGGTTAGGAATCAAAGTTTGGTGTTTGAGATTAACCGTGGCCCTGGGGAGAAGGTTCAGGGTAAGGGCAGGGGCATGGGGAGGATTCAACCATTGCAGTCTTCGGGTGGTTTTGATGGTGGTGAGGTTGAGAAGATTCCCGGGTTTGATTTTGCTGACTGGTTGAAGAACACGGTTTCGAAGAATGATTTTGTTGTGATGAAGATGGATGTGGAGGGTACGGAGTTTGATTTGATTCCCAGGTTGTTTGAAACTGGGGCTATATGTTTGGTGGATGAGATTTTTCTTGAGTGCCATTACAATAGGTGGCAGAGGTGTTGCCCTGGACAGAGGAGTCCCAAGTATGAGAAAACTTATGATCAGTGCTTGCAGCTCTTCACTTCTCTCAGACAGAGTGGAGTTCTTGTTCATCAATGGTTTTAACTTGTAAAATTACCCATAGCATCAAACCCTACATACACGTTCTGTACCATTCTTATTTTACTGTTACCTTCCTTATAGTTTTCTTATTTTTTTTCCCCAGCCAATAGACAAGTGAGAGAGACAAAAACAGTACTTTATTTTTTAAATTTCATTACATGTAATAATTGCAACTGAAAATGAAAATCACCCCATTACAACACTTGTATTTGCTACACATGTCTCTTCTTTTATCTGTGTACATGTAGCTCATAATACTTTAATGTTTAATCTATTATTTTATCCCAAAAGAATTTGATGATTCCTTTTGGCAGATTATTATTGAATAATTATTTCACTGGCTAATAAAATCGTTGGAGATATTTGTCAAGAGGTTCTGTGAATGAACTGGGACTGCGTTTTATGTGGCTCTAGCAGGAATACTGGACCTTAGAGATTTGAGAGCAGTAATCATTGCCCCAGGTAATGACTTTCGTGAAATTGTTTTCAGGCCCATATATTGCTCGGAAAACACCATTACGATGAACTCGATCACTGACAATAACAACCACTGAGACTGCACTAAAATCTTGTTTTATACCATTATTAATCAAGGGGAAAATTTGATTAACTTTGGGTTGTTGTTTGCCAACAGAGACTGGTATGTGGTCATTGTTTTGTTTATATTCTGCAGTGCTAAGTTGCAGTTTATAGTATTCAGAGGATAATTGTTCTAATGATGCTACATGGTTTCTTATGTAGGGTTTATAAGCTGTTTATTGACTGTGTTATCTGAAACTATGATTGTTAATGATTAGTAAAGCGAAAGCAGGTTATCATTAATTAGTGCAGCCATGTGCTGATGTTATACAAGCATGCATTTAGGTAGAATCCAGCGATGTGGTTGTTAAAATGTGGTTTTCTTTAGGTTAGTTCTCAGCATTTATGGAAAATGAGTAATGAGCTTGTACATGCAAGGCCACATGCAAAACAGTTTGATATTGATACTTGCTTTATAAACCAATAATGAGCTTGATATTGATACTTGATTTTTGAACTGTAATTTGTCTGGACAGGACATTCTATAAAGTGCATGCTTCTATTGATAGTAAGAGACTCCTGCAAAACAGTACATTCAGGATCACAGCTCAAACAATTGACAATAGCAACCGATAGTGTTATTAGAGCTTCCAATGATCCAACATTTACCCATAATATAATTAGCCATCCTATTAAAAGATTCAATGCCCCACTTGAAAAGTAGCAATGAATCACTTTTCCTGGCGCAGACAGGTTCTCAAGTGTTTTTAATTGTATCATGTGGGGTTCTTGGTTGGTGAAAAAAAAAGACTAACTTCATACTCGAGAAAAGGATCGTATATGGGAGTGGGACATTTTGGCTAATTATTACTGACAACGAAATGGGGACAATAATTCTTGATGATTTGCATCTTTGTTGATAGACATCAAGATTCCATACAGGTACAAACGCATGCTTTAGCAAATGAAGAGGAAAAGTAAAAGAACAGAGGCAATTTTTTACAGGCATTAATTAGCACAATGGAAGTAATACAAATAAGGGATAATATGGTATCAAACGAAGGCTTTGATGAAGTTGTTTAATATGGGTTAGAAATATATATAAATTATAATGTGGCGCAGGTGCTGGTGATTAGGCTTGTCCTGTAGTAACATTGCTTAACTATATTCTTCATAATCTTGTCAACATATTCTGTTATCCCCTTTATTTTTTTCCTTGTCGTTTTTGCTTTCTATGCATTAGCAGCACAGAAGTGAAAAAACAGGCGTCCATTATATAGAAGTGTCATAACAATATCCACGAGCAATGTTATTGAATTTGGTCTAGTAATGGATTATCTCCAGTATTGGATCATCGGTTCCAGTTGAATGCGTGTTTATAATAAAGACGATCAAATAAGTATTTTAGTATATAATAATTAGAAAATAATACTTTTTCACATATTGACGTTGAGACGAATTAAAATATAGTTTAATTTTTGAAATAAAATTAATAAATATTTTAAATATAAATATAATGTCTTGTTAGACAAAATGTTTGTCGGTAAGTTAAAAATTATTCATGCATCTGGTTGAAGATTTTCTTTATTTTCTATTTTTGTTCCCACTCAATATCTTTTCTTTACCATTTAGCTCCTTAAAGTTCACTGAAACAAAATGAAAAGCGAGTCTTGATGCTCATCCATTGAATTTTTAATTAATATATCTATGCTGAATTTTCAAAAAGCATCCGACCATGATGAACCTTGTCTTTGAAAAGGACAAACCCGTAGACTTTTTAACTATCTTCAATATCAACCATCAAAATTTTAAGTACATATCTAACGGTTTATTTTGGCAGGTAGTGATGGAGAATAGACAATCCTTGTCATTTGTCATTAAAGGATTGTTCCTCAGCCATATCTTTTCCAGGTGATCGTCTTCCTACATCGCTGAAATCTCTTAATATAAGCGGTTTAAAGAAACTGAAATTCTCCATGCAACACAAACATGAATTACTGGAATCACTCTCAATAGATAATAGTTGTGATTCGCTAATGCCTCTCCCACTGGTTCCCTTTCCAAATCTCTGTAGTCTTGAATTGCCTAATTGTTCGATTTGATACTGGACTGGAATTACAAGTGTTAACGAAACCTAATTTTTTGTGCATATATTTTTTTAGAGTGAGCATTCGTGTCATTTTAATTAAAACGTACTTACTGCAGAAGTGACTACTGATCTTTTCCTTATTCTTTGCAGTTTGTGTGTAGTCAGTGCCAACATTTTGCTTAGTATTGTGGTGAATATGCTTTTGAACTGTAATTCAACTTGAGTAGGTATGTTGAATTAATGTCATCCATTTAAGTGTTTTCAAATAAGTATTATTTATTACATATGTTAAACGGCTGGTTGAGGTGAAAAAATGAAGACTCTGGAAAACTAATTTTTGTTTTTCAAATATGTTAGATTGGCCTGGTCCAGCTCATGCATATGAATTCTACTTTGAAAAAGATAAGAACGGTTGAATCTTTAATCGGAAGGCTTTTCGTTGGGTACACTGTGCCAAATAAAAAGCTATACCATATGCCAGCTAGGAGGATCTCATTTTACCTCTGATTGTTGATCTTTCAGTGACTTTCAGGAATGTACTGGTAGATAATTGAAATGCTGCATACCCTTTAAATTTTAAGCATTTCAAATTCTCATTATTATTGCGTTGTAGCAAACTGTAATATAATGCCCTTTAGGTAGGTTATCACTTTTGTTTTTGATGCAAGGATGAACTTATGAAAACTACATCCAGCATGTACAATTTCCCAAACTTCCTTTTGAATTTCATAAAATAGCCTGTACATGTTTTTAGGAGTGAATCCGAATCCCATTACTTAACTACTGATCTACACTAACGCCAGTGCACTGAATAGGAAAGAAATGGAAGAATGGGATTCAGAGCTTTCGATGTAAAATATCGGAGTGGAGGTTGCAGTTTTATCAATGTGGAAGGGTTTGATAATGTTCTCAGAGATCAAACTTGTATAAGAGAAGCTAGCGCACCTTCTCTGTTCAGGCTTCGTTGTATGGACTGAGTTCTGACAAGACATTATTATCTATACATATCGTCAAAAACTTCTCTTGCCATTTCTCAAGGTAGGATCATTTGCATCTCTAAAACATAGTTCACTCCGATCTAATCACATGCTAGAGATGTTTCGTAACAAGCTTTGAAGAAAAATTGTATTAGGAGATGTATAGTTATGCAAATAATTTATCCCAAAAGAATTTATTTCTCTCATGAAAACAGTTAAGCAAAACACCAATATATTATATATTTATGTGTTCATTAGCCCATCTCCAGAGAAATTGAGGAGAAAGAGAGAATAAGGTCTCAAGACGGCAGAGTGCTTCAGATAAGGGGAGAGGGGAACAAAGGAAAACACAAGATGAGAAGCATAACTCTGGAAACTCTGTGAGCATATAGGCCTTGTGCGCTGACTTGGTTGGTTGGGAAAGGTATAGCTATTAAATGCAGCGGGACATTGTAAGGGTTTATATCTTCCTAATAATACCAATGATTCCTATTAAATGCCTGCAATGTTTTATTATATCTAGGGTTTTGTTCAAATTGACAGGGATGATCCCAAACAACCTAAATTTACAGCTCCTACTGAGCATGTCACCCAGTTATACTGACTCATAACTGAAAAATGTTGCCATGCCTCTAGCTATTGCTTGTTATAAATTCTCTCCTACTATATATTGAAAGTTTACTTATTTGATGATTATTGTGGTGTGGCGATACCTAATGTGTATCCCGAGTGAATTCCATTGCACTTTCACTAATAAAAAAAGATATTTAATCGCAGTTGTATAAGGCTTACAAGCGCAGTTGTACAACCGTGATGGATGTAATCGCGATAAAAAGTACTGAAGATACCAACGCGGTTGTAAATCACGATGGAAAGTATAACATATCACCGCGGTTCTTCAGAAACCGCGTTAAAAAATGGCTCACAGTGTGCAGAAGTATCAAAAATTGGCACATACCAGCGCGATTCTCCCTACAATGGTATGTGGCAGTTTTTTTTTTAAAATGGTAGCAGCTATTCGTTGTTGCCCAGTACCAAAATTGCTGCCCAATACCAAAATTAAATAGTTGTTGCACAACCAAAATTCAATTGCTGCTATCAAAACCAAAATTCAAAATCCAATATCTCCAATTCAACACATACTCAATTCAACATTCAATTTTCCACAAATATGACAATTCTAAGTATTTACACAACCATTATATAAGTCTATATATGCATATACTAGAAAGTTGTTACAATATATTACAACTTAGACAAATATTACTATACATTATACTATACTTACTACAAGTTAACTATAAAATTTCATTTCTCTTCTCAATGAAGTAAGTTGCCCATTTTGTCTGAATATTTTCTAGGTACCTATGAACATTTGAAATAGAATAATTGTGTTAGTAGTTATCATCATATGCTCATCATAATTTTATCTAATTTGAAAACTTTCATACATGTTCCCAAGAGTCGATGATATGGGCTTGGACTATGGTCTTCATCAAATGTATGACGTAGTAGCCACATTCCCAACTTCCTTTTTGTTTGTTACACTACAATTTCATCAAAGTTAATTCATTAAACAAGTCAACAATGAATAGGTTCAATTAAGAATAAAAATACCTTAGGCTGCACCCAACGTAGGGTATGAGATGAAGATATAGATCTACTACCAAGTACGTTAATAACATTAATTGCACTAAAATCAGAGATGATTAGTAATAACTTGCATATTATACAAACAAGATCAATATTTTATAAGGTAAATTAAATCATACCTTTGTACCACTTGTTTGAAGTCATTAGTTGGCTTCTTATGCAGTGAACAGAACCAGACCACTGTGTTATTGAAAGGACAAACAACCATTAGTTGCCAATGACTCCTAAAAAAATGAATCCATTATTGATGTTCTCTAAATTACTTGAAATAAAAAATATAAAGATTAGTAACGTACGATTGAATAATTGGGGCAAAATAAATGCTCTTTCTGGATTCTCCAATTCATTTCTGTATATAAGTTTAGCATTCCAACCTTTTATTTCCAGACATTTGTATGCTTTGTGGCTCAAGGAATCTATAGATATAAGGATTTCCTGAGTTAAAAACTAGTTTGTTTATGTACCTGCATTGTTAATATATTGAATATCAGTAAAAACATATTAAGAAATGTAAAAATGTGTAACTCTAAAATATACTTACATCATCCATAACTGAATGACTGTAATGTTTAACATTTGGGATCCCATGGCGATTTCCATTATATCATTCATGTATACGTACAGTGGCATACCACCATTGTTGACACCAAATACTGTATGATCCCACTGAACTGGACAAGGTGAATCATACATGATGTGGGAAAGCCTAAACAACTCTTGAATTGGATTCACAGATGTTTGGAGTTGTTTGGATGGATGCGACTCAGGACTTGGTGATTTATGTTTACTCCCACTGTCCTGTAATAGAAAATAACAAAACTAAATGTATTAATTTAAACAAAATTAAGTGTTAATTTAAATAACATGAAGAGAAATGATGACAATCATACCTTATGTTTTTTAGAAATGACCTTTAGGAGATGTGTAGGCCATGCAATAAATGTA
>Ga0209489_110348_pt1 | contig 10609 bp, 7 predicted proteins | sample SiratrowhiteBW_FD_187527 | JGI IMG/M metagenome (GOLD analysis project Ga0209489, IMG submission 187527) | Root nodule microbial communities of legume samples collected from California, USA - Siratro white BW (SPAdes) (version 2) | ecosystem: Host-associated > Plants > Roots > Nodule | place: USA...
ATATATATATATATATATATATATATATATATATATATATATATATATATGTGTGTGTGTGTATTTATAGTTTACTATTTACATAGGACCACTGTTGATGATTGAGAGGCTTTAGGACTATTTGACGTCTGTTTTGGTTTGTCTTCCATAGTATTTAATTGAATTGGTTGAAATATTGCCATCAGTGGTCTCATTCCAAATATAGAATAAAATTACATTTGTAATGAGGGAGGGAGAGATAATGCTCGACAAAAAAAATATATATAGAATTAACATTAAGAAATTTGATTTCATGTTTGAAAAGAGTTATAGCAAGTATTATTTAGGGTATAAGATATTCTTATTTTTCCATTTATTTAATCCCAAACTACTTATATAATGCATAGCTAGAAAAAGAACCAAATAGTATGACCCAAAACCAATCTATGGATGCTGCTAGTGTTACACTTTTGTGTTACATCTTCTCCTCCTCCTTAGCCTTCCTTGTTTTCACTCTACTTTTCAAGTCTCTTGGCATTTTAAGAACCAAAAATGGCAGTGTTCGACCTCCACCAACTCCACCATCGCTTCCCATCATCGGTCACCTCCACCTTATGGGTTCCGTCATACCAAAATCATTCCAAGCTCTGGCTCGCCGTTATGGCCCTCTCATTCGGCTCCGTTTAGGTGCCTCAACATGCATAGTTGTCTCCAACGCCCAAGTCGCCAAAGAAGTGATGAAAACACATGAGCTCAATTTCTGTTACCGACCCCAGTTTGGATCCTCAGACAACTTCTTATACAAAGGCTCTGCTTTCATCACTGTCCCATATGGCCCTTATTGGCGCTTCATCAAAAAGCTTTGCGTTACTCAACTTCTCTCCCCCACGCAGCTCGGGCGCTTCCGCCACATCCGCGAGCAGGAGATAACGAAGCTCTTGAAATCTCTTGTGGAGTGTTCCTCTGAAGGCAGGGACACGGATTTGAGCCGTGAGCTTACTGTTTTGACCAACAATATCCTGTGTCGGATGGCCATGAGTACGACCTGTTTGGACAACGTTAATGATGCTAAGGATGTTCTTGGCCTGGTGAGGGAGTTTCTGCACTTGGGAGCCAAGTTGAGCATGGGTGAGGTGTTGGGACCTTTGGGAAAGTTTGACTTGTTTGGGTATGGGAAGAAGCTTGTGAGAATAGTTGGGAAATTCGACCGGGTTTTGGAGCGCATCTTAGAGGAACATGAAGGGAACAACTCCGAAAGAGGGGACATGATGGATATCCTATTGCGAGTCTACAAAGATCCAAATGCTGAGATGAGGTTAACAAGGAATGATATCAAGGCCTTCTTCCTGGTAAGTTCTTATCTTTTGGATATTCACTGTTTCTTACGTAAAAAAGTTTCAATTTTTAGAATGGAGATTCAGTTTAGTAGAGTAGAAAAGTGACTATAGCTTTTGGGGTGTGGTGCAAGGATATTTTCCTAGCGGGAACAGACACGTCTGCAACAGCGTCCGAATGGGCCATGGCAGAAATCATGAACAACCCAGGAGTGTTGACGAAGGTGAGGGAAGAGATTGATGCAGTGGTGGGTTGTAGCAGGTTGGTCACTGAATCGGACCTTCCAAATCTACGTTATCTGCAAGCTGTTGTGAAGGAAGTGCTGAGACTCCACCCAACGGCGCCGTTTGCTCTTAGAGAATCAGCAGAGGAGTGCAGCATCAACGGCTATGATATAAAGGGCCAGACGCGGACACTGATCAATGTCTACGCCATCATGCGGGACCCAGAAGCGTGGGACAAAGCAGAGGAGTTTATACCAGAAAGGTTTTTGGTAGAGAGTGATGAGATGAAGGGTGATTTCAGGTACCTTCCATTTGGATCTGGGAGGAGGGGATGCCCTGGATCTTCCCTTGCCTTAACGGTTATACAAGGGACAGTTGCGTCACTGATCCAGTGTTTTGAATGGAAGACGAAAGGGGGAGAGAGGGTTTGTTTGGAAGAAGGGTCATCGTTTTCTACAGGATTGGCGAAGCCACTTGTTTGTTACCCTGTCACTCGTTTTAATCCTTTTTAACTCTACACTGCTGTTATCTCTGTCAAAAGTACTGTTTTGTGAAGTAAATAAGTGTTCTTAACATAAGGTGGGTTGGAAATACCATTCCACTGTTACGTTGTTTTTGGGTTGTTCATCTACTCATTCTCCACTGGTGTTTAGTGGCTTATTAGTCTCCTATGATTTGTGCACTGCTCATTTATTTTAGCACATATGCCAATCATGTCTTTTGAATATTTAGGATGAGAAAATGAAGGGAGTGAAATCTAAGGCTGTTTGATAAAAGAAAACAAGGATGAGAAATGAGGTTTTTTTTTTTGTGTGCATATTTAGGTGGAAAATACGAATTTGGGTAAAATTTTAAAAAAATTACAGAATTGGATTTAGTGGTGAGAGGGAAGACGACTTTGAAAATAAAAATCCTGTCATCAAAGCTGATTTTAGTTCGATAGAATAATTTTTTTTGTCATCTTAGAAATCGTGCAACCTATAACTATTTTTGATTTTTTTTTTAATATGGAGCTTGGTTATCTAGAGATGCATAGGTTTAGGAGGTTGATTATGAAGCTTGACGTTCTAAAGATGGGCTTTAGAAGTTCTCTGGAGACTGATCTCAGCCATCTTGAGATTGATTTGAGAAGGTTGACTATGAAGTTCAGTCTCAAATGATAGACTATGAAGCTCAACTTCGAAAGGTAAGCTAGGGAGTACGACTTCGAAAGGTTGGCTAAGAAGCTCGACTTCGAGAAGCTGACTATTGTACTAAGAAGATGCAAGACACATACTTCTTAATCCTTTGGTGTAGTAAGAGAAGAGGTAATCTCCATAATGATGAAAAATATTAGGGAGTGTTGTTCATATTTGGTGCATGTGAATTTAACTTTTTTATTCTCTAAAGTCACAATTAACATAGTGTGTAGGGTTGCACTTGGAAGAAGATAAAATGAAGAAAGTAAGTTTCTGAGAGGCATTGAATGAGATGCAATTGCTTTTAGGAAACAATATTGAAAAAAACTTCATTGTCTTATTTATAAAGTCATGCTACCCAACAATGCAATTGCTTTTAGGAAATAATATTGAAAAAAATTTATAAAGTCATGCTACCTAACACGACTTCTAATAAGATAAAAAATAAAATAAAATTGTTCCGTCAAACTAAAATTGTAGTTGATGGTATAATTTCTATTTTCAAAGCCATTTTTTCTAATATGACTAAATCAAATTCCGTATTTTTTTTTAATTTTACCCAAATCTATATTTTTCGCCTAAACTTGCACCAGTAAAAAAGCTAAGAAACGAAGAGACCATGTCTTTTGAATATTTAAGATAAGAAATGAAAGGAGTAAAAGATTGTTTGATATAAAAAAATGAGGATGAGAAATAAAGAAAGAAGAAAGAAAAATTTATAAAATATAGATATTATTAATAATTTTAATTTTTTAATTAATAAAATCGTAATTTTATAATTAAAGTTAATTTAAAATTAAATATTTCTTGAATGCGATTGATTAAATTTTATTTTAGATTAATAAAAATATAAAATTATTAATTTTTTAATTTTAAAATTAAATTACAATTAAATATAATTAATTTATTGAATTTTTAAGCATAGAAATTAAAATATTAAAATTTTATTATTGTACTTAAAATTAATTCAAATAAAATTTGATAAATTAAAATTCTAAATTTGATAAATTATAATAATATAAAACATATAAATTAAATTGGATCAAAATTATATTGTTTAATTTTTTCTTAATTGTTTAATTAACAAGACTTTCAAAAAGTTTATCAAATTAATCATTCACAACGAATGAGAAAAGAAAAACGAATGAAAAAAGAAATTAATGGATTGAAGTGATTTTTATTACACTTTCTTATTATATTATTCCTAATTCAGTAAAGAAAACCTTATAATAGAAGGAGTCACTCAAAATAGAAGAATTTCTATATAAAGGTATGTATGTCACTGTAAACTAGTGTCAGAGGTATAATTGTGAAATGGATCATGATACTTTGATAATCTTATGTGTCATTACACTCATTCGATATTATTATATGACAAAAAATAAAATAAAATTAATTCACTTACGTGTCTTATGTTCAAAAGTAGTTATTAGCCAATCACATATCAAAATAGAACAAACCACTTAAACAATTTTACTTTCCATATCATTATAATTGTATTTTTTCAAAATGAGAGGAGACATGAACACACTAGATTCTTATTTTTCATATCTGTTAAACGAGTTCAAAAGTATTTATTAACAAACCACGTATCAAGAGAGAGGAAACTACTTGGACCAATTTTTTTTAATAAAAAAAAATATATTAACTCATGATATTTCTACTTTTCATATATTTGTAATATAAGTTCGAAAGTCTTTATCAGTAAACCACATACCAAAACAGAGAAAACTACATGGACGTGAGTGTCATATATTTCAAAATATTTTCATAATTTTCTGAAAGTACTTCTGCTTTAACAAATTTAAAAGTACTTATCAGTAAATTACATATTAAAACAGAAAAAACCAATGTGCTTCATAATTACATGAGTTCCATAACTCATTAAATATTTTTTTCTATGTCACAATATCAAATGTCAGAATATCAAATATCAAATGGAAGTACTTTTAAAAATGGTATCAAAATATAATTTTTCTTATAAATGATACAAACAATGACAAAAGCCATGAGTTTCCATCTACTCTCCTAATTTCACATCTTCAAATCATTATAAATTAGTAAATGTAAATAAAATTTCCACTCACTTTTCCTTCATCAACAAAATATAAACAAATTTTAAATTTTATACCATAAATTAAATTTTAAATCTTAAATCTTAAATGTTAAATCCTAAAGAGTAAAACCATGGGAGAAGAGAAAAAACAGTAGTAAAGTTTGCAAGAGTATTATTTTCCTTAAAAAATTAAAATCGTTAACGTGATTTTGTAAACACATTTATAGTTTCTGCCAAATAATGCTGTCATCCAGAACCCAGCAGTCTCGAGATTGGTATATACTAATGCCAATAAGTTGGGAATAAGCTGCCAAACAAAAAAACCAAGAGGTGGATCGAGATGGCTTGATTAAATAATGAAGTAATCAATGAAGGACAAATAAAAAATAAATTTTATTTTAATTATTCATGCATTATTTTGGTGTTATGCAAATCACAATATAATATTATTCAATTTCTTTTATCACGTAACATCCCATATTTTTCATATAATAGAAACTTTATTGTATAAAAATTTATATAATAAACTTGAATATAGAAATTCACACATTCATTACGTATTTTAAATTATATTTCTCCGTATAAGATTTAATAAAATATCTTTGTAAAATTACAAATAAAATAAAATGAAGCTTCTCCATTACAATTCACTGGGACTCACACCACCTATCAAATTCTCTGCTTCCGTGTAATATACACGATCATCGCACTTTTAAAAACAAAACAAACAACCCACAAAAAGAAGGATAAGCTAGAGTTTTAAAAAAATATATATTTTCATAAATTGAATTTCTATGTCAACAAAACAACAACAATTCAATCTTTCATAATTCATCTCACATCATACATACATTGACTCAGAAACAAAGACACTATACTCTCTACTTCCGAAAGACACTCGTGCATTGAGTTAGACTCAGAGGTGTGCACCTGTCATATACCACCCAACTGTTCCGATAGGACTCATATTTCAAACCTCAGAACAATCTATTCCGATCGGGCTCATATTTTAAACCTCGGATCCCGTATGCACAGAGTTAATCCATATGTCCTATTCTGATCGGGCTCGTATTTCAAACCTCGGACAGGACCATATGAACCTTTTTCGACTCTTCACCAACTGATAATCTTCATCCATGTGAATCCAATGTACCAGTAGAGTCAGGATACCATCTTAGAATCCCCAAACAATTCACATCCTAATAATCTTAGCACAGGTATCTCCTTTCCTGAAGATACGATGTCTCGATCACACACCACATCATTCACAAACATTGATACTACATCATACCATACATAAACATTCATTCCATTCCATTCATATTCATCCAATTCATATTTAATAAAATAAATAATTACAATATATATCTAAAAAAAAAATCAAACTAGCTTCCCTTACCTCTATAGAGTAGAAATACTCAAAAATCCTAAAATCACTGGTAACCTAACTCTGTTCAAGAATTTGATCGGACACTCTTGATCTACTCCCGCTAAGAATCTAGGGGTGTCCTCTGATTGTCAATCTGATAACCTATGAGATCACAAATCTAGAGAGAAGGTAGGAAACTTTAAGATGAATTGTTTGAGAGATGACAGTTTTCATAAGAATGAAACTGAATATCTTCTTAAAGAAAGAAAGAGAGATTTGGTAAGTTTTTACAAATAGAATATATTCTCAGAGATAATTGGTGGTTTTTTAATAGAATAAAACATAATATCTTCTTATGGAGAGAATTGATAGTTTTTATAAAAATAAAATAGAATATCTTTTTAGAGAGATAAAATATCTTCTAGAAAAGAGAATATATTCTGAGAGAGAGCTGACGGTTGTTATAAAAATAAAAAGTAAATAACTATTTTTATTTATTTAAATAACTCTTCTGTTAAAAAAATAAGTATTATCTTAATTATCCTTAAAATTAAATTCTAGATTAGTTTTTATTCCAGAATTATTTTATAGGGTATTACATATCCAACGTCTGTATGGGATGATAAACGTTATTCAATTTTTCCAAATAGAAATAAGAATGAAATTGAATATATAATTAACAGGTCCGTATATGTACTTGTTCCATTTTTTTTAAATAATTTTCTTACATTATATTGTAATATTAATAATCAATATCAGTAACTACATATAAATAGATGCCGCACAAAAAAATTTATACAGCTAAAAATATTCAAACAACAGAAAATAAAAATAAACAAATATATTACTTTAGAATAAATCTCTATCCTCCCTCCCTCCCTCTCTCTCTCTCTCAATTATATACCACACTAATAACATTTAAGATTAGCTCTCACATTAAAGTATCCATTAAAAGTAGATCTTATTAGAACACTGAGTCTATAATTAATAAAAAAATATTAAAAGTATTAAGTTAATTAGTATCAGTGAAATCAACGATAACCAAGTTATTTCAAGAAGAAAAAATAAAAAAGTAATAAAAAAGATATCGTAAACTGAACTTTAATGTTTAAATAATAATATTTTAGCATATATTTGACTGACACAAAGATAAATAAATATTAACTAAATAAAATAATTGAATGCGTCTGCTTAATTGATGTTAAGAAATTATCTTTTAAAATAGATAGCATAGGTTTGGTCGCTGATGAAAAAAATAGTATAGCATTGGTCTATAGAAGAAAAAATGTTAAAAAAATTGTTGAGCACGTATTTTAATATATGAGTTATTATTAGTTTACTCTCACACACTTGATCCCTTAATTTGATTTTAATTATAATAGTGTTACTGATCAAGTTTTCTTTTGTTTCATACTGTTCATGCATTTTACAACCTGTATATTAAGTTCTAATATGAGAGTTGACTTCAATCGTTCGCAGATTTAAGTTTTGAAGATTGAAGTTGATCTCCATCGTGGTTAGCAATTGTGTTCTTTATGAATGACATGTCGACAAATGCTATGAAATCTTCCCAGTATAATAATCTGGCCCCTTAAACATTTTGTTAGCTGAAAAGTTATTTACATACAATTATAGATTCTAAGTTGATGCACCTACTAATGCTTGATCCAAACAAGAAGGTGGAAATTGTTGGCTTCATTGAAATTCAAAATCTTAGAAAAAGTTGTATGGCTTGTAACAAAAATTGAAAATAAAATAAGGTAAAAATTTATGAATCTATCACATCATTTAGAAATATTAATAAACTTTTTTTTCATTTCTCACATTTTTTCTTTAATCTACACATATATATATTTTATTTATTTTTCACTTCAAATACATTTTTTTTTCACTCTCAAATCCATCCTTATATTCAAACAAAAACATTAAAGTAATGAGTATATAAAACTTTTTTTTCTTTTAATATAATGTGAGTTTGTTCTTATATTGAGTAAGAACAAATTTCATGATAATAAATAAAGAAACAGACCTAGACCTACATATACGTTGTCTTAAAATTTTAGATTGAAAATGATATTTTAACTTTCTTATATATCATAAAATTTTAGATTGAAAATGATATCTTAACTTTCTATAGAGAATATTTATAATTGGTTGTTGTTAAAAGTGGTTGATTCCTATATTATTAGAATTTCTTATATTTAATTTTTATAAGAAGATTTAACTCTTTATGTGTAGGAATATAACTTAGATCCTACAATTAATTTTAATTTAGTAATAAATTTTTTATTTTAAGAATTATTATAATATTTAATCTTTTAGTTATATTTTTATTTTTTATTATCACAAAGAATGAACGGACTTATTTTTAATATTAAGTGACTTTTCTTCATTTTGAGTGTCCTTCCCCTCTCTTAAAATAATTGTTTTTTTATAACGTGAATTAACACTATTAATTCTATTCAACGCTGCTTATAAATAATATTAAGTGATGTGGAAAAACATTATTAGAGGAACAGGAAGGAGAGAAAAATATTGAGATTTGATTGCAGTTGAATGGCGACTAGGACCGATGCAATCACAAGATAAAGATGATTTTTGAGAGTTTGAAGAAAATGAAGCTCAATCTTCTAATTTAACTTATCTCATTTCATTTTTTATTTTTTTTTGTCATTTTAAGCAAGAAATGTGACTAAATATTAATTTTAAGAAAAAACTATTAAAATTTAATTAATGAAAAAGTAATGATATTATGTTTTAGAAAACAAGTGTTAATCTTTAGTAAGTCTTTTTAAATGATATTACACAATAAATTAGTTTCATCTAGAATAATATATTTACATAAAAAGATATTACACTATTATGCTGACATGATATTATATAGTAATATTATAATATGTAAAATTGAAATGTTGAGGTGCTTCTTCAACATTTCTGACAAATATTCACTGCAAACGTGTCTGATTCAAATGGCGGATCAAAACTAAATAAAATGGATAATGTTAATTAATCAATAGTGAATCATGGTATTCAGCTTCAACCTTATAAAAAATAGGTGCAAGAAAATGAAAGCATACAGAAGTCTCAGAAAATAAATATTATATAAGTGACTTTTAACCACTACGTCGTCAGCTGCTGGCTGCGGTCTTCAGTATATGTGCAAATATAAATGATAGGTAGGATGTTTCAAAGCACCTGGGGACTTTTTTTCTTATTGGAGGTTGGACTTGGTAATAACAGAGGCTCGACTTGGTAATAATTGTGGCTGGACTTGGAAATAACAGTGGCGGCTCAAGAATTCAACCACCTAAAATAAATTATAAAATGAGATACTGTTGAATTAATAAAATAATCTATTAAAATTATGATATTTTTTATTTAAATTTTATTTTTTAAAATTTATTATAACAAAAAATTATCTATTAAATTATAATAATTAATTTTATTTTATTTTAAGTAAGATTTTATTAATATAAATTTTAAAAATTCTTTTAATTGAAGAAATTGATGCTGAAATTATTAAAATTATTATATATGTGTTTGAAAAAGAAATTATTTTTCTTATGTAATTAAGAATCTTAATGGATTTATTATTTTTCAATCTCAAATTTTTTTAAAATCTTTTTTGAGATATTTAATTTTGAATCCTATAAATTTAAATCCAATAAATTATAAGTTTAAAAGTTTTCTAAGCTTTAAGCATTTTTTTTTAAATGACGACTTTATTTTTTATGCTAAATAAAAATATCAAAATATCTTTATATATTTTAAATTATTCAAATCTACTATTTGAGTGATAATTTTTTTTATCTACGAGAAAATAATCAATTCTAAATTTTCTTGAAGTGATTTTATAATTTTACTTTCAATACTTTCATCAAATTATTTTTTATACGTAGTTTTTCATATACTTTAGGCTTTACATCTATTTTAAAAGTATTTTTTTTATAAAAATCTTACATTTCTATGCATTCTTATGCAAGTTTTAGAAAATAAAAGAAGAAATTTTAATTATTTAATAGTCATATTAATATAAATATGTTTTGATTGTAAATTTTATTAATCGAGTTAACTGTAAATAAATATAATACTAAATAATCATGACTAAAAAGAATTCAAAATTTTTAAGTTCATAACTTATTAATACTTTGCTAGGTTTTAAACTTTTAAATTAATAATATTTTAATAATAAATATAACACGATAACCAGTTTTATTTTTATTTTTATTTTTTACCTTGTATTGATCACTAAAAAAACTTAAAATTAACAAAAATTTCAATTATTCAATTTATTGTTAAGTCTTCCAATATAGACATACACATAAATATATAATAATAATATACAATTATTTATAAAATAAAAATTTGAAATTAAATAATAGATTAATAACAATTAAACATTCAAATTAGAATAATTCATAAGAGAATTAGTGAAAAGTGAAAGAAAGGAAAAAAAAAAAAAAAAAAA
>Ga0209489_110349_pt1 | contig 10608 bp, 5 predicted proteins | sample SiratrowhiteBW_FD_187527 | JGI IMG/M metagenome (GOLD analysis project Ga0209489, IMG submission 187527) | Root nodule microbial communities of legume samples collected from California, USA - Siratro white BW (SPAdes) (version 2) | ecosystem: Host-associated > Plants > Roots > Nodule | place: USA...
ATATGTATGTATATATATATATGTATGTATATATATATGTATGTATATATATATGTATGTATATATATATATGTATGTATATATATATATATGTATGTATATATATATATATGTATATATATTTATATATATATATATATATATATATATATATATATATATATATATATATGTATATATATAATAGTTGTACTATTTTGAACATATTAATTGTGCCTTAAAAAATATATTTTCAATATTACAAAAACGTATTTTAAAATACATTTTCATGTTTTTTGAACTTACTTTCTTTTTATAGATCTCAAACTTAAGTGCTTAAATTTATAAGGATTAATTCTATCCTTTAAACTACTTAAGTAATCTGATGACCTGTAATAAGAAGTTTACACTACATAAATGATTTTTTTATTTCTAAAAATATATAATTAAAATATGTATAATGATAAGATTAATAAAACAAAGGTATTTTAAAATACCTCATTCTGGTAATTTCTCTTTAATTTGTACAGGTTTTGAAACTAAGTGCTTAAATCAGTTAGAATTAATTCAAACCATCAAACTACTAAGGTGACCCGAAGAGTTTACAACGTATAATAATATAATTTTATCTTAATCTTATATATATATATATATATATATATATATATATATATATATATATATATATATATATAACAGTTGTACTATTTTGGACATATTTATTGTGCCTTAAAAAATATATTTTCAATATTATAAAAACGTATTTTAAAATATATTTTATGTTTTTTGAACTTACTTTCTTTCTAGAGATCTCTAACTTAAGTTTTTAAATTGATAAGGATTAATCTAATCCATTAAACTAGTTAAGTAATCTGATGATAATAAGAAGAGATCTGGAACTTAAGTGCTTAAATTGATAAGGATTAATCTAATCCATTAAACTACTTAAGTAATCTGATGACGATGACCTGTAATAAGAAGGTTATAATAGATAAATAATTTTTTATTTCTAAAATTATATAATTAAAATATGTATAATTTTAAGATTACTAAAAAAAAGGTGGTTTGAAATACCTCATTTTGGTAGTTTTTCTTTGATTTGTACAGGTTCCGAACCCAAGTGCTTAAATCGGTTAGAATTAATTCAAACTATCAAACTACTAAAGTAACTCGTGTCGAAGAGTTTATAATATATAATAATATAATTTTATCTTGATCTTATATATATATAACAGTTGTATTATTTTGGACATATTAATTGTGCCTTAAAAAATATATTTTTAATATTAGAAAAACGTATTTTAAAATAACTTTTTTATGTTTTTTGAACTTACTTCCTTTCTTAGAGATCTTGAACTTAAGTGCTTAAATTGATAAGAACTAATCAAATCCATTAAACTACTTAAGTAATTTTATGACCTGTAATAAGAAGTTTACACTACATCAATGATTTTTTATTTTTAAAAATATATAATTAAAATTTATATAATTTTAAGATTACTAAAACAGAAATGTATTTTTAAATACCTCAATTTGGTAGTTTCTCCTTGATTTGTTCAGGTTTCAAACCCAAGTGCTTAAATGAGTTAGAATTAATTCAAACCATCAATCTACTATGGTGACCCGTGCTCAAGAGTTTATAATATATAATATAATTTTATCTTAATCCTTTATATATGAGTTTAACTCTCAATTCAAGACCAGGTAATAAAAGGAAAACATGTATAAGTTATATGTTTATCTTCAAATCTTTTTATATTTTTATTGTACTTTTTAACAATGTGAAACAAGAGTTACAAATCCACCACTGAACTCGTTCAATAATATATTGTGTATACTTTTTAAAATACCTTTTTGCCTTATTAACCGTCTCTTCTTATCTACACAATTGACACCTATAATAAAAAGTTTAAAAAAATATATTACTAAATGACTGAACTACCTTGGATAAATTAATTATGTTTTAAAAATATGTACTTTCCATATTTTAAAATACCTCTTTATATATTTTGAACTCACTCCCTCTTTAAAGATTTCAAATTGAAGTGCATATAAGAGGTAATCCAAGCCACTAAGCTACTACTTAGTTGACTTGTAATAACAAGTTTGTACTTCATAAATAATTTTCTTACTCTTATCATATATATATATATATATATATATATATATATATATATATATATATATATAATTAAAAAATGTAATTCAAATCCATCAAACTTCTATGATAACCCGTACTAAGAATTTTATAATATATAAAATAATTTCATCTTACTCTTAATAATATAAAATCAATCATTTCTAATATTTAATTGCGAATAACATTTATACAAAATTTTATTACTTTTCATCATCTAACATGTTAGTTAATCTTCTTAATTATGTTATGTTTATTTTACTTTGTATTATTTAATTTAATTCATTGAAATGCATAATAAATAATTAAAAATATTTAATTATAATATTATATCCCAGATGACTAATATGTTTGAAAATTACATTAAAATACATGATAAATAATTAAAAAAATGTGATTATAATATTACACTATATGATAAATATTGATAAATATGTTTGATAATATAATCGAAATGAGTTTTACCAATTTTGTAAACAACCCTATTACAGATATTTAAGATTGATTCATAGCATTCTTCTATTAAATTTAAAAATTGAAACAACTTAATTTGAATGGATTGAACTAATGGTACTTAAAAAATAAAATTAAAAAATTTGTAATTGTTACAAATATTAGTTTCTTTTTCTTTCATAATAACGCTTTTGTTTTGAACATTTATACTGCATGTGTAATTCAATAAAATAATATATTTTGAATTAATTAAATCAAAATTTAAACTAAAAAACCTATATATGCATGAGATAAAAATACATAAACATATTTTTATTAGTGTTCAAAATTCAGTTATCAAATTTAGAGATTGTTTTCATGAAAACAAACTCAAATCAACTAACAAAAACAGTCATCAATCCTTACTTATGCACGTCTGATTGAAATAGGAATGGTACAAAAAATTTAAATGTTATATTGAATTATACAATACAAAAGATATAACCGAATTTAGAAATACATTTCAAATTGTATAATTCAATATATATTTAAAAAATTCACACCACATCAATTCAACTCAAATCAACTAATAAAAACATTTATCAATCCTTACTTATGCATGCATGAATGCTTGAAATAGGGATGGTGCCAAAATTGAAGCAACAAAAGATAGTGGATTCAAAATATTATTGACCTAAGAGCATTTTTGTAACTTCACTTTCCACATGGAGGTACAGCAAGAACTCATGGAGGTGCAGAAATGATGCGTCTTATTTAAGCCCCAAATAAACAAAGTTTTCTTAATGGTTAGGCCTCAGTCTTGCATTTTATAAAGCTAAAAATAAGCGATTGGGCCTTGTTTCGTATTTTATTTGCAATTTTTTTTCATTATTTTCTTTTTATATTTCTTTATAAAAATATTTTTTTCGACATTAATTTAGAATGGTATTTTTTGAAAAAAAAAACAATTGCAAATTTTGTGTACACTAATCTATAGAATGTATGGAATATTTTTCACGAATTAGATTTTGAAAGATGTTTTTAGAATGACCAAAATTACACTTCTTTCGTCCTTATAATTTAGAGTAATTTTTTTCTCAAATTAAAAGAATCAAATTATTTTAATTTATACCAATTATAATTTAAAAATATTTTAATCCTAAACACTTTTCATGTTAACAAAAATTGATACGTGAGTTGTTACTATTTGTCATATGTAACCTTTCAAATTATTAAATAAGAATTAAAAATTATTTAAAATATATAAAGACTAAAATGCTATTTTTTTCAATTTTAAGAATAAAAATGAATTATGTATACAATTAAAATTGAAATTATATATAATTTAAAGAATAAAGATATCGAACCTAAGTAAAATATCTCTATATATTTTGAACTCACTTCTTCACTCAAGATCTCGAACTTAAGTGTTTAGATTGTTAAAGAGTAATTCAAACCAAACTACTTAGTTGACCTATAATAAGAAGTCTACACTACACAAATTATTTTCTTACTTTTAATTATATATATAATTAAAAATATATAAAATTTTAAGATTACTAAATAAATGATATTTTGAAATATCTCTATGTTTTTTTCAACTCTCTTCTTGTTGTCTATAGAGGTTTCAAACCTAAGTGTTTAAACTAGTAAGAAGTAAATCAAACCATCAAACTATTAAGATGACCTGTGTTGAGGAGTTTACAATATATATAAAATAATTTTATCCTACCCTTAATAATATAAAATTATATATATATATATATATATATATATATATATATATATATATATATATATATATATATATATATATATATATATGAAGAACTAGTGTTATTCTCATTTCAAGACTACATTAATTATTGTGTTGTAAGTCATATCTTTATCTTCAAATCTTTCTGCATTTTGATCTTATTTTTTAACAATTTCCAACAAAACTAGGCAATATTTTGCACTATTAATAGTTTTCTTAAAAAAAATTAACAGTTGACTTTTAAAATGGGAGATACACTTAGTTATGGTTGGTTATATATGAATGTCTTGTTATGGTTGGTTATATATTTTGTGTGTTAAGTAAGGAGAATATCATACACTCCTATCAACATACCCATCCTTTTGAAAGAAATAGTCAAAGTTGCTTAGGAAGTGATATGATTTGTTATAATATGATCTTTATTACGACATAGAAATGATATCACTTTCTGATAAAATGATTTAAATTGTTATAGAATTATAAAACTTTTTAAGACTAAATTTTTTATGTGCATTTCAGAAAAATAAAACAATGGAATTTTGTTTCCTTTTTATTAAATGATCTTTCAATTCTTAACCACCTCCATGATCTCGTCCTGCACCTTCATATTAGACTTGAAAAGTCTATTATACCCTTAGTTTAATTTTACAAAATCGCCCTCATCTGATTTACTGAAAAATCATATAAACCATATGAGGTGTCATCCGATTTATATTTTGAAATAGAATGTAAACTCGATGACACCCCATCCCATTTACATTATATATATATAATGTGTATATATATATATATATATATATATATATATATATAATTGTATCAAACTGTTCACCTGAGTTAATGTTTAAATCTAATTTTATTCAAAATTAATGTAATGTGCATACCACCACCCAATTCACCCAATTAAAATAAAATTAAAAAAAAATGAAGAGTCTCTTTTATTGGCCTCACTCCTCCTTCACACATTTACTCCTCTTCTCATTTTCCAATAGCATTTTAAATAAAGAGTCTTTGCTACTCTGCACGAAGTGTCTTTGCTACTCTGCACGAAGAATCCTGTCCTTTACTTTGCTTGTACTCCTCTTTCATATTTACTCCTCTTCTCATCTTCCAATAACATTTCAAATGAAGACTCTTTATTACTCTGCACAGATTTCAAATGAAGAGTCTTTTATTTTGCTTGCTTACTCCTCCTTCTGGATTGGGTTTCATTTAAATTCAGTCTATATTGGCAAGGTTGGTTGTGGTGCTTCATCCAATGTTCCTGTTAGTGGTACTCATGCTGGTAAGGCTGAAGGTTTTACATTATTTTTTTTTCACTCCTCCTTCTGGATTGGGTTTCATTTTAAATTCAATTAAAATAAAACTAAATTAATTTAATTAAGGCAAATGAAGAATCTCTATTAGCAGGGGTGATTGTGGTGCTTCATCCAATGTTCCTGATGGTGGTGCTCATGCTGGTGAGGCTGAAGGTTTTACATTATTAGAGTGTCTATTCGCAGAGGTGATTGGGTGATTGTGGTGCTTCATCCAATGTTCCTGTTAGTGGTGCTCATACGGGTGAGGTTGAAGGTTTTACATTAATTTTTTTTGCAAACCGAACGACACCCCAATGGGATGACCCTTTTTTGTCATTTCAATAAGGGTATTTTCGGAATTCAAAATTCAGGTGCAGGACGAGATCATGGAGGTGCAAGAAGAATTCGTCCCTTATATTTTACTTCTCTCTTTTCTAAAGTACCTTTTGTATTTATGTTATATTTAAGTTTTTTTTTGTTGACCAACAAAGAAAAATATAGATATCTTCACTTGTTATTCTTTCATTGCCTGATAATTAAAACAATATGGAATTGAATTCATGATGTGTTCTTATATTTAAATTTTTTTATGTCCTTTTTCCTTCTTTTAAGGCATACAAATTTTGTAAGAAAAAGTTATTTAAAATTCTCTTAGATTTGTTAAATTTAATATGGATGACTTGTTAGGCTTGTGAGTATTTTTAGAGAGATTATGAGCTTATTGGTGGACTTGTAACTCTTATTCTTATTACTACAACATTTAAGTCAAAATTTTAAATTTCTTGCTACAAGTCACCTAAGCAACTTGATGGTTTGGATTATTCCTTTCAAATTAAAGCATATAGGTTCAAATTTCTAGAATAAACATCTTTACCCAATCCAAAAGTCATTTATCATTTTGAACTGGACTAATGGAAGCCATAAAAAATGTATTTTGGAACAATCATGAAGACACTCAAGCAAGAGACTCAAAGTGAGATTGTAGAAAACCTTCCAAATTCAGAAGATTGTGTTATTATTGTATTTGGTCCAAAAATATGGTTTAAGTTTTCCATTCTCTCATGTGAATTATGGTTATGGAACCATGTTTGTTTTTCACTTAAATTAGATTAATATTTGTAGCACCCACTTGATAAAGTATCTTATGCCAAGAGGTTGTATTGTGTGTGCAAATTAGAATAGTCAAGCCTCAATCTAGAAAAATTGTTATAAGATTGTAAAACTTGTTAAGCCTAAATAATATTACAAAAAGTTATTTGAAATTTTCTTAATATAAAATTTGTTAAATTTAATGATATACACATTTTTACCACCACAAGTATTTTTTGAAGAGATAATAAATTCATTAATGTATTTGTATTACTAGAATACTTTGAGTCAAAATTAAGATTTTTTAAATTTAATATGGATGGATTGTTAGAGTTATTATTGGCAGGTATCTTTTGGAAAGATAATGAGTTCATTGATGGATCTATCTTTTGGAAAGATAATGAGTTCATTGGTGGATCTGCGACTCTTGTTAGTATTATAAACTTTCTGTTACAGGTCACCTAAGGAGCTTGATGGTTTAGATAACTCTTTATCAATTCAAAGCACTCAAGTTTAAAACTTGTACCTAAATGGATCAAAATAACAAGAATGTTGAGGTATTTCAAAATATCTATTTTTTTTAAATTATATACATAATTAAGAGTAAGATAAAAATAAATTTATATATTATAAACTTGTTTATCTTCTTTACAAATATCTTAAAATACCTTTTTATTTTCTTAAATCTCTTCTTCTTACTTAGACCGTTGAAACCTATAGTAAAAAATTTGTAACACTTAAAATAAATTCATTTTATATATCAAATTAATAGAAATATTATTAAATGACTAAACTATTTTGGACATATCAATTATGCCTTACAAAATATATTTCCAATATTAAAATCAAGTATTTTAAAATACATTTTTATGTTCTTACTTTTCCTCTAACAATGTCAAACTTAACTGTAATCTAATCCATTAAATTATTTAAATAACCTAGTGACCTATAATATATACTATATAAGTGATTTTCTTACTTCTAATTTTATGTAATTAAAAGAATGAAAGGTATTTTGAAATATCTCATTTTGGTTGCTTTTCTTAATTTGAACAAGTTTTAAACCCAAGTGCTTAAATTTGTAATAATTAATTTCAACTATTAAACTATTAAAATGTGGTGTAATGAGGACTTTACAAAAATATATATATATATATATATATATATATATATATATATATATATATTACTTGTAATAAAAAGTTTACATTATATAAATTTGGTATTATTGTAATGTAAATAATACTTTCCTTAATAGAATACTTCTATTAAGATAATTTATTTAGTTTTAATTTTTTTACCAATATATCAAATTAACCTTAATTATTAGCATTTTAAACAAATCTCACTATTTATTAATACAATATGTATTACAAATTAAACAAAGTTATAAAATGTTTTATAAAAAGACAGGAATTTCTTATAACAAATATCATTTCTTAAAATATTAGTATAACTTAAAACTAAAAAAAAAAAAATACTCTTTCTAGGTGAGGAAATACAAAATAAGAAAAAGAAAAGAACTAAAAATAATTTTAGTATTTTAATAATTTTTGTCTTTGAGTGTACATTGAAACTGTTTATTTATGATATACATTGAGGCAAGCGGTAAACCATGCAGTTTTCTATAGCTAAATTTAAATAATGTATACATTTTTTTAAAAAAAATATAAATAATATATATAATTAATTTAAAAATCTCACAAATATTAAACTGGGCATTTGGTCTAGTGGTATGATTCTCGCTTTGGGTGCGAGAGGTCCCGAGTTCGATTCTCGGAATGCCCCAACATTTTTTATTTTATTTTATTTTTCCATTTTTTTTGTTTTCAATTTGTATTTATTTATTTTTTTGCAAGTTTCTTTTTCTGTTTTTGTTGTTGCATTGTGTTATTTTACTTTGAAAGTTTAAAAGTTGGTAGGACTTTCTGGACCATTTTAGGGTTGAATTCAGTGCTGAATTTAATGTGATTTAATTGTTGTATAATGAATATCAACAACTTCACGAGTCTTGGTTCTTTTACCACATAATAATAAGGGGAATACAATACTATAAAATTCAAACTAGTCAATATACAATATAAATTAAAAGAATTATAATAAATTTAGAATTTTTTTACCTTTTAAAATAAAAGAACACATACTTTGCTAATATAAGTTCTTTGTCCTAATTATTTTCTATTTTTACTCATAACTTTTTTTTTGTTTTTTTATATTTTTGTATCCATTATTTGAGGTGGAGATAATCATGGTTTGTTGTTTATTTAAAATGTAAAATTCAAGTTTAAAATATCTTTTTAACTAAAAGGTCCAACTTTAATGTTTTAAGAAAGTTTATTAAATATGGAAAGCACTTGTTTATGTATTAAATTATTTAAATAAAGTTATGCATAATTATTAATATTAATAATAATTTTTATAATAAAGAGAGTTGAGTTTCATCTTCAAAAATCAAATTATAGTCATTAGTATATAAATAAATGTTAAGCCTTCCTACTTTTTATTGTGAAACCCAATGCTATTTATTCTCACGGGTCTTATGCTGCTTCATTTCACCATCCCAAAAAAAAAATGTAGTGACTAATTTGCTAAAGTATAAAACAAAATTTTATACTTTAATTATAAATAATATACTTGTTAGTCTTATTTAATTACTGATATAAACATCAGAAAATAACACCAAAATATCTGACAAAAAAAACTATTGAGGACCATTATTAAATCACATGTTTTTCACATGTTATTTAATCCGTTAAATCAATGAAAATTTTGTCTGTAACTTAAAATTCACATGTTTTTCATTTTCAAATTGAAAAGCATAATTGTTTTCATACCATCATTAAAACTTTCTTTCCTTCCTTATTTATTACTTTAATTGGTAACGGATATAAATAACATGAAAATTGAGAGAGAGAGAGAGAGAGAAAGTCATATTAAAAGAAATATCATTGACTAAATTTGATAAATAATAAAGAAATTGAGAAAAGATATAAAGAGTGAAATTAGGGTATTAAGTTACTGTCTAAATTAATCTTTTCATCAAACTTTTGTTTTTCTCTCCGCCGCTGAGTTGCTCTCATTTGCTCAAGCTATTTGATCTGAACACAGGTAAATGAGAATTATTTAAGAATTATTTGCTTAGCTTATCTTTAATACATGATTAATGTTATAGAATATCTTCTTTTTCATTTTTCCATAATTAATTTTGATGAACCTTAAATCGATTCTCTTCATTTGCTAATTGGTTATTGGTTTCAATTCTACATGTGATAATTGATTATCTTTCTCTAATAATTAGTTTGTATATAATAATTTGGTTAAACTTTGAATCTCAAAGTTTGAGAAATCAATTTTCATGGTTATAGATTTTGATTATATAGTATGGTTATAACTTAGGGGTGATATAGTATTGTTAACCCTTATCCCTTTTTTTATTATATTTCTTCTTACTATAAACTAAAAAATCTTGGAATAAAGTTTACTATTATTTTCTCAATTTTTCCTTCATAATCAAACAACTTACAAATTCATTTTATCTTTTTTTTTCTAATATAAATTTTCTTCTGTCTTTCCGTCGAAACCAAACAATCTCATATATAATACTATTATTATTATTATTATTATTATTATTATTATTTATTTTCTCTTGTATTCTTTCAAACAAAACAGCCCAAAATATTTAAAAATAAAATTCAATCTCTGCCTTTAGTTTTGAATAAGATTATCGAAGATTGTGTATAAATCTTTGATAATATGATTGAAGGTTGCACTCAATTTGTTGATTTTGTTTTAAATTTTTGTTAACTTTTATTAGGTTATGATAGTCTTTTAGTTAACACGTACTTGTAATACCTAATATGATATATATATATATATATATATATATATATATATATATATATATATATATATATATA
>Ga0209489_110354_pt1 | contig 10597 bp, 10 predicted proteins | sample SiratrowhiteBW_FD_187527 | JGI IMG/M metagenome (GOLD analysis project Ga0209489, IMG submission 187527) | Root nodule microbial communities of legume samples collected from California, USA - Siratro white BW (SPAdes) (version 2) | ecosystem: Host-associated > Plants > Roots > Nodule | place...
CAGTTTTTATAAAGGAAAAACCCCCAATTCTGTTTTTCACAAATCAGTTATTTAAGTTCTGCCAGACACGAATAAATCGATTTCATGAAAACTGGAATCGATTTATTTTTGTCCAGTGCAGTGTATTTCAAACCAGTTTGCACCAAACTTTAGCTAGCTCACTTTGATTAGTTTTTAATCACTCTTAGACCATTGTGCTGGTGGAATTCTCCTCAATTATGCATAGGTTCTTTGCCAATCAACCTCTCACTCACTCACACAAGACCAAATCCCAAATCTCCTCCAATTGCTTGCTTGCTTTGTCTTGTTTGGCTTCATCAAATCTTTATTCTTGTGAGAGTAATAACAAAACACAATACGTCCAAACCCCAAACACCTAAAACATTTTATTTGACTTGTATTTTTGAGGTGTTGTAAAAGAAGAGGGTGTATAATGCGAAATTCCCTAAGTCGGAGGTACAATGTGGAAATCAGAAGTGTAATTACAAAGGAAGAAAGGCTTGGGTTGTAGGATCGTTCCACTCAAGCTTTAAGGAAGGACTCTTGGGATAAATTCTTGGACGATTTCTTAGTAAATTCTTGGATGAATGTGATCTTCAAAATTTGCGAAAAACTTGAAAATGAAAATAGTTAAAGAAGATACAAGAAAAAAAAAAGATAATGTTAGAAATTAGAACAACACCTTGTGCCACCCAAATTCATGAGATAAGCAAGATGGAGATTCATCACTTGTGACCTAGCCCATAAGATAAGAATCAATGATAGGAATTGGAAAGAACTTTGCGTCACTCAAATCCATGAGATAAGTAAGGTGGTGAATCACTACTTATGACCTAACTCATAAGATAATATACCCCAAGAGAGAAACTCTCAACTTTTCTTCGATGAATCCCGATGCCCCACCAAGAGATGAGTTAAGAAGCGTTACTCTAAGATAAGCAAAGGAGACACACTACTTGAGATATGACACACTCAAGATTTCAAATATTTCTCTTCATTTCCAACTCTATCAAAATGAGTACAATATGTTTCCTTATATAGAGATTGTAGTAGGAAGGGAATAAACAAACTCATTCCATTTCTAAACTAATTTCTAAACAAAACCTAGAAAAATAAAAGAAAAATACATTTATTTTATTTTCATATCACATCAGTGTAGAATTTTTTTCCTTAAAATTACTTTGTGGCATGGACTCTTTAAAAGACTTTTAAAGAATTTTTTTTCATTATTAAGTTTTTTTTACCATTCTAAGAAGAATTGTCGAAACAATCATTATAAGTAGTCCTTTTATGAAAATATTTTCTTTTGAAGTTGTGATTTAACCTTAATGGCTAGATGAAATAACTTTTCAAAAGATGTGTACTCATATAATTCTACAATATCATATATTTCTATTCTAAGACCACTTCCAAATCTAGCAATTGCGATCCTATTAGTTTCTTCAACGAAATTAGCTTAATAAAAAAATTCTATTTACACTCTTATTTTCTTGTTAAAATGGTTGAAGCTCCAACACAATTTCCTTCCTATAATAAGGAGGAACAAACACGTGCACACAGACAACTTTTCAAGTCCTTCAGATATTATGTTCGACGTCTTTGGCCAATATACAGTTTTATGCCATTGTTACATTTCATATTGCTCAAACTTTAAAGAACCTAATTTTACTTGTTGCCTAATATCTACATCATAAGAAATACAAATCTATTTTACTTTAGGTTCACAATCTAGACATGTATTATGATCACAATTTCCATAAAAGGTTGACAACTTAAAGTTACAGCTTTGTAGCTTTGGGCTAAGATGTTGACCTTGTCCTTTGTAGTCTGTATTCTTCATTCACCATCTTCTTCTTCTTATTCTTCATCTTAGCATCCATATTGATAGTTTGCTCCCATCTTCTTTCATTCTCCATCCTCTTTTTTTTTTTGGATCTTATAGATTTTGCAATCTTTACTCTTATGTCCTTATATTTTCATCTTTTTTCTTCTTTTTTCTTTTCAAATGCTTTAATTTCCATCATAACTTGTACTTTCTTTGTATACCTAGTCGGAAAAAACAAGTAATGGAAAACTAAAGAAAACAAAGTTAGTAAAACAAAAAATATCACTCTCTAATCGTATCCCCTTAGCTTATTTAGTGAAGATAGTAAAGTGTGCCCTTAATTTAAAATTTATTCAAGTGACTAACTAACATCTAAATTTAATATATTTTATAGTTAAAAGATTTAAGACAACTCAATGTTAAAATCAATTTGCAAAATCAAAATGAATCATAACTAATATTGTACATAAATTTACAACACTTTGGAAAAAACACTTGATTTTTTTTTCAATTCAATTTTCTTTTCTTATTTTTACCTATTTTTCTTATGGCTTTATGCCTTTAATATTTTTCTGATCTACTTTTAATTTTGTTTTTGAAATTCTAAACTCACCCGTAATATGAATACATGACTCAAGTAAGACTTAAACACCTAATTGTAATGTTTGAAGTTTATAATTAATTAAAACTAAAAGTAAAACTAAGCTTACACACTAGTTAGAAATTTCTTTTTTATAAAAATTTTCTTTTCACAACAAACATTTGGATAACTAGAATAGAAATGAATAAAACTTCAAAAGGAAACATATGAACATATAACTTAAATAAGGAAATACAGAATACACCAAAGATAAATCTAATTAATGAACAACATTATTAAACAACATACATGATTATAGAAAACAACATCATCCATTGATAAACATTTACAAAGAATTTATAAGTATAAACACAAAATCAAGATAGCAACAAAGTTAGTAGTGAGAAACAACAACTAGCAACAAAAATTGGAAATAACTATTAACTCATGAATTAGCAATGCAATACCAATTGTTGTTATTATACATCTTAGCATTTGTAAAAAGTTTACTAAACCCAAACTATCATTTAAAGTCAACTCATCTTCATACAATTATGAAAAATAATGATGGTTATCTAACTATGTTTTGGCTTCATTTAGTATTTAAACTTCAATTTGTTTATATTTTTAGGATTTATAACACAAACAACATGAATCTCAAATTCTAACCACTGAACAGGAATTTAATCCATAAGATTAAATTCCATAAGATTAACCATATGTGAAGGTTTGCATCCAAGAGTGGAACATGAACAAGAAAGAAAACATAGGAATAAGATAGGAAAGAAATTCTTAGAAGTTTGCCATAGAACATGAATTTAATCCATAAGATTATACAAGTCTGAAAGCTTGCTTTTAAGAATGGAAGAACACAAACATATACACGGTACAAGTGGATGAATGAAACTTGACATGGAAACAATAATTAAATTTGAAAATTTAAAGGAAGAAAATAGAAAATATAGAGAAAAAGAACTTAAGATTCAATAAAGGAGGTCACAGTACTTGAAGATGCTACAAGATAAGTGTTGAATTGATTCTCACTTGATCCTATGAACCAAGATAAGATCCACACAAGAAGAGAACTTTCTCGCTTTCAAAGACACTTTAGAAATGATCTAGAAATCACTTTCTTTTCAATATATTCCAAAGTTATTTACAAGTAGAATGAGGGTGTACAAATAGGTCAAATACCGTGTCAAAAATAGTCTCCAATTTTACACAACACTCATGCTTGGTAGCATATAGCTCTCCAACTTCCAAGTAGTTTGAATGTGAGGGTTTTAGGTCCAGTAAAGAGGAAATCCTTGTAGCATACTAGGTTCGTAAGGGAAAGGTTAGATCTTGATAAAGAAATGTGACCTCTTCTAGTCACGTTGTTTAAAGATGCACACAATTGATGAGATGATAATTTAAACTCAAAAAAGAAAAAAAAAACATGTTAGACATCGGTATGAGACTGAAGTGAGTGTATAAAATACTAAAGGCTCGAACAATAGTTGAACTGTTAAGGTGAAGTTGGGCAGTGACAATATTCATTATGCTCAAGATTTCCTTCTTGAATAAATCTAAGGGTAATCTTAAGCCTAATTTGATAAACACGATGTCATAGAAAAAACAGAAAGTACCTTCAGTTTCATCGCCGTTGTTTTGGCATACAGGCTCGTCTAATTCACAAGCTTGGATTTTAATATTTTTCTCATTGATTTTACTAAGGGCTTGAATATCTCGAAGAGTCTTAAGTTTTTTCACAAATGTATATTTTGAGTGTTGTGGGTGGTATCAATTGTCCCATAGTGGAGGCCAGGTGGGCCAACTCACAATCGAATTATGAGGCTTGGCTGCTACGCTCTTAAGTAGAAAAGGTTGCACCTTGACTAATGGTTATAACTTTTGGCCTACTGATAAGTACTCGATCCAATAATTGGCATTAAAGTCAAGGTCATGAGTTCAATTCCCAATTAGGCAATTGTTAAGGAGGAGATTGTTGGGGTGGCATCAATTGTCTCATGACGGAGGCCAGGTGGGCCAAGTTACAATCAAATTGTGGTGCTTGGGCTGCTACACTCTTAAGTAGAAAGAGTTGCGCCCTAACTGATGGCTATAACTTTTGGCCTAGTGGTAAGCGTCTGATCCAACATTGAAGTTTTCCTTAATAACTCCGTTTTAGTCGAGGAATATGAAAGCATCATAAGCCACGAGAGCACTAAGAACACAATGATTCACTAGAAAAACCCACACTTGAAACCAACAGAACAAGCACAGAGGAACCAAAAAACAAATTTAGACGAGATTGAACATACCTAAAGCGAGAAATCGTGCTGATGTGGCACGATTTCTCTTACACAGATATCGTGGGAGCATGCCACAATATCTCTTTGGTTCCGATTCCCATCCAAAGCCTTTCATGCACGCTAGGGCTTTTTCAGAGAACGTGTTCAAACAGTATGCAAGTGTGAAAGAAAAATTGGTGTCAGAACAAATAAATTAGTGCATAATGAGTAAATTGGTACAGATCCATACATAGTTAATATTCTTCCCTAGAGCAATTTTGTAACATAACATTCAACATCCATCAATCAAATTATTTTAAAAATTTTCAAATCCAAAATTACTGTGTGTTATGCATTTAAAATAGTTCAAACATTACATAATAGGTGACTTGAATTTCACAATCCAAACCCTCTTCTAACCCTTCACAACAAACAATTTCTTTCATCTTCACTAAGACATAAATCCATATACAAACAATTTCTTTCATCTTCACTAAGACATAAATCCATATCTTCTTCTACTCGTCTGTTCATAGCAAAAAAAATTCTTTCATCTTCACCAAGACGTAAATCCTTTTTACCATGGATTCATGGAATGATGGAAGCAGTTCTTATATAATTCCGGATGAACCATTGGATATCGTTGATGATATCTCAAATGACGATGACTATGAGGAACTATTGTCAAATGAACCATTTGTACCCAATTGTTCTTCACAACAACATCATTCATTCAGTCGAGTAGCACAAAATATTCAGTTTGATCTGGAAGAACGCATGCGTTTTCAAAGTAAAGAGACTACCGTTAGTGCAGTCAAACAATATCATATTGACCAAGGATTTAAGTTTGTGGTCATAGAGTCAAAGATAAACAGATATGTGGTACGATGCAATAATTATGGCAATGATTGCCATTGGCGACTTAGAGCATATTTCAGCAAAGTTCGCCAACAATGGGAAATAAAAAAGATAGAAGCACCTCACACGTGCTTGTCAACTACCTTTCACAAGATCACATTAATTTTGACTCTTCCGAAATTGCTGCCATTATCATAAATGCAGTGAAGTCCAAACCCTCGATGCTGATAAAGAGTTTAGTGGCCGAAATAAAAAATCGGTACAGTTATTCTATCTCCTATAAAAAAGCTTGGATTGCAAAACAAAAGACACTTGCGATGGAATTTGGTGATTGGGAGAACTCATATAACCATCTTTGCAGATGGTTACAAGCTGTCCAAGAAGTTGTTCAGGGACAATTATACAATGTACAGGACGTCCGAACGTTGTTGATGATGTTGAAGACCACTCCATTTACATCTTCGAGCGCGTCTTTTAGTCTTTTAAACCTTGCATTGAAGGCTTCAAGTACTTCAAGCCTATTGTGCAAGTGGATGGAACATTTTTGACTGGTAAATATCACGGAACATTATTAACTGCCATTAGTCAAGATGGAAACCGAAACATTTTTTCTCTAGCTTTCTCCATTGTTGAAGGGGAGAAAAAGAAAGCACTGATATGGTTTTTCCAATTACTGCGTGAGCACGTCACACCTTAAGACAATCTTTGCCTCATAAGTGACAGAGGAAGAGCGATCTTGTCTGCATTGCAATCGGAAGAAATTGGATGGGAAGGAGATGGGTTGTCCTCAGTCTATTGCATCCAACTTCAACAAAAGATTCAAGAATGTCGACTTAAAATGACAATTAATTAACATGGGTACTTTTTTTTCTCATTACTATCATTATGTTCGTTGAATATATATACATAATTTCGTGTTTCACAACTTTTCTTTACATTGCCACAATTTACGAGATGAAACAACCAACCCTTATAGACAAATTGTCTACCATGCGTTTAGAATTCCAGCATATGATGGGGGTAAAAGGTTCGGGCACATGACAACAAATCTAGCGGAATGCATTAACTCGGTTCTACAGGGTGCACGGTCTCTTCCTATATGTGCTATTGTCAAGACTACATTTGAACGAACAAAAGACTGGTTTGTTGAACGAGGGACAAAGGCAGAGTGCATGTTACGAGCAGGTCACCTATATCCGGAAGACATTACTGCACAGCTACACAAAAATGAATAACAATCAGCTATGTACATTGTGCATCGCTATGATAGACAGAACTCAGAGTTTGAAGTCCAGGAAATACCCACTCCCCAACTTTGCCGCCGACCTATGTCATACAAAGTCAAATTAAATGAATGGTGGTGTGATTGCAGACAGTTTCAAGCCTTGAAGTTGCCTTGTCTACATGTCATAGTTGTTTGTTGATTTTCTCATCTACAGTTAGCCACATTCATTTCTCCCGTTTACAGCCTTGTCGCAACCGGGGACGGGACGACGATCCGAAAAAAGATTAAAAGGTTTTCAAAATAGGGGAGTTGCCACCATAGTTTTCATGGAAAACTATGGAAAACCAAAGAAAACAAGGATAAGGCTAGTTTACGAAAACCGGATTGCGAGGAGTCGGTTACGCGTGGGGAAGGTATTAGCCCCCCATGACATCCGTCCTAAGACGGTACCTTTAATTGAATAAAATAAAATGAGCGTAATTTTCGTAATGTTTGCTTTTCGCAAAAAAAAAGAAATAAGAACAAACAAAAACAATTTTTATTTTGGAAGGGGCTCGACAAGGTTTGACCTCGCTCCTACGTATCTCCATCAGGGAGAATCAAGGTTACGTAGTTCTATCTTTTGGAAATTGTTTGTTTTGAAAAATCGATATTTTTCTTTATTTTGAGACTTTTATATTATTTTTTTAATTTAAGAAAAGTTTAGTGTTTTCGAAAAGTAAACTTCATTTTTAGATATCGCTTGGCGCGTATGACCCATTGACATTCCAAATGAAATTAAAGTTTTTTTTCGAATTAATTCCCATATGACGCGAGCGGTCAATTAAGAAATTAATCGAAAGTTTTATTCAAGACATTCCTCTTCGTATGAGAAAAAAAAGGTTTTTAAGAGGCATAGCCTAATATTAAACTTTTAAAGCATTACTATTTTTTAAGTAAAAAAGATTTTTTTAAAAAGAAACTAAGCCAGGGGCAGTTTTGGAATTCGGGTTTCTGTAGGTGCAGATCTTAACTAATGAAGGTGCAGGAAGTAAATCCAACCCAATTAATGTCAAGGGTATTTTAGGGATTGAAGAGGACTGAGAGTGCAAGCTCAAACACAGGGGGTGTGGATAGCAACCCCACTAACCCATTAGGGTTAGTGGCGCACACGTGGCGCTCTGAGGGGGCAAGGCATGTCCTGTTTCGGTTTTCAGGCAAGAGGGGGGATGGCTGGTGATGCTAGTGACGGCGGCGACGAGAGGGCGACGGTGGCGCTGCCGAAGGCGGCAGTGTCGGCGGGGATTAGCAATGGAGGTATGTGGGTTCACTAAAGAGGTTCGGGGGTTGATGAGGATGGCAAGAGAGATGCCCTTGATGCGCCGTCAAGTGGTGATATTTCATAAAAGGCGGGGGTATTGGAGGTAGGCAACGACGGTAGTGGAGGATGATGACGATGATGTCTTATGGTTAACGGAAGTGAACCACAAAGGTGGTAAAGATTGAGCCACGTATAAGGAAGAGTTGTTGACGTTGCAGCCGCATGGTGGAAGGGAGGAGACTGGAGGTGCCTGTAGTTCGTGCTCGAACTCGGCCTTGCTGGCTTTGCCGAGGTGGACCTAGGAGATGGTGGTGGCGGCTGTTTGGAGGTACGCAGGGGATCGTGGTGGAGGTTGTGAGGTGTAGTTGGTTGGGGCTGCCGTGGGAGCTGTGTTGACGGTGGGGGAACAATGTATGGGAGTAGATGACGTATATGAGAGAGCATTATGGTCTTAAGGTTGTTTGGTGAATGGTTTGGGAGGAAGGTGGCTTGATGGAGGTGTAGTGGGAAGGTGGCTGCGTAGGGGGTATGGTGATTGTTGACGAGGAATAGAGAGACCTTGAGCGGCTGCTGTTGCCGCTCAGAACGGAGGCCAACGGGGGCGTGGTGGTGAGAGAGAGATGTTGAGACTGGTAGGTGAGCTACTGCATTTTGAAAGGCTAGGTGTCTCCAAACAAAAATCAAGAAGTAAGGTGGGGAATGGGAATATGAGATACGCTAACGTGAGTGTGGGTGAGTGGTTTTATGTGTGCCCCACCCAAACATCAAAACTGTGATCCGTAAGTATGAAGTTAAGTGGAGTGTTTAGGAACCATGCGTCGCCAGCCATGAACTAGCCTTGCAGAAGCAAAAGCGGAGGACCTTGTTCTACGTGGTGCAGAGAAGAAGGGACGCGTTGAAGACCTTGTAATCTTTCTCCCTGATGAGTCATTGTCGTTGATCTCATACTCACTGTCGTTCGCATCCAAATCCTCCTTGAAGATGTCACGGTAGAGAAGGGCATCGAGGATCAAGGGAGAGTGGTGTTGTGCATCATCAACGAGAGCCATTTTCTTTAAAGAAACAACTTCTTCATGGTTAGTTAGAGAAGGTGTGCAGAGCCAGTTTCAACTCCTATGTTTGTTTCTCTCCCTATGGTGAGTTCAATGAGATAATGAGAGAAAGAGAATGCTCTGCAAAACCTTCTTCACCTTCCTCCTATAACCTTCACATTGGGTGGAAACTTTCAAGAACCAAGTCTGATACATCAATGGCTCTGAAGGAACAAAAGGTTGGGGAGACTTTTTTATCCCTTTTTTTTTTTAATTCTGAGGGCTTTTTAGGGTTATGAAGAAACGGTGATGAGTAAGATGAGCAGTGTGTACTCTCGTTGTGGTTTCCTTGGTGGGTTAGGAGGTTTTAGAGGTTGGGGAAGAAAGGTTGGTGGTAGCTACGGAGGTGATAAGGAGATCATGGGAACGCCGTTGGGGCTGTTCTGGGGGCGAAGATGCGTGTGGTGAGGGTAGATGGTTGACGTGGGGGAAATGGTGGTGTGAGGAAGAACAGAGAAGGAGAAGAGGTTTGGGCAGAGCTTGAGGATAGTGAGGGGCTATGAAGAAAGTGGTGATGAAAGTGGCGGCTTGTACCAGTAACGATGCATGGACTGTCATGCATGGAACAGTAACAATAGACGCCACCAATTCCTTACACAAACTAACTACTTAATTCGCCATTATATCCAAAATACGCAAAAAAATTTCAACACATACCAGTCACTGAATATCCCAAATAAGAAGAAGACAATGACACAAAAATTATGAACAGTGCACATATGAATTCATAATGCTTTCAGTACATGATACTAAACTTATGTCTCAGAAAACATTTAGAAAACACAAATCAAAACTTACCTGTTGAAGAACCCAAAAGAAGGAGCACCGATTGCCTGTGTCCTCTCTACCATGAAAATCTCTCCCCTCTCTTCTTTCCTCTCCCTATTTCTCTTGCCTCGCTTCTTCGTTGCTTGCTCCTTTTTTTCTATCCTTTCTTCTCGTTCTGTTTGCTGTGTTGCCCTCTGCCAATACTCTTTGCATACTTTCCTTTCCTCTCCCCCCGAATTATCCACACTCCCCCTCAAATAAATGAGAGCCAAGTGTACTGGTACACCCTGTATCGACCAAACCGAATATTGCCTTCAAGTTTTGTTTTTTGTGCACTGCAGAGGGAACCAATGCAGCTTTATGCGGAGACAAAACCACTTCTGCAGGGTGGTGGAGCAGAGCTGTTGTTGCTGGCTCGTGATCCTGTCGCGTGTACAATATTTTTAGAGAATTAGGGGGAGGTGTTGGGGGTGTGTGAAGGCAAGAAGCTAGCCCAAGAGGCCCAGGGTGGCACATGGGTTAAATTCCACTCTCACTTTCTTTTGCCTTTGTTTTTTTTTTTTTTAAATAAAATGAAATCACAACAAAACTATTTTTATATTTTCTAAAGTGATAAACAAGGTAAGAAAAACAAAACTATTTTTATATTTTCTAAAGTGATAAACAAGGTAAGAAAA
>Ga0209489_110355_pt1 | contig 10596 bp, 3 predicted proteins | sample SiratrowhiteBW_FD_187527 | JGI IMG/M metagenome (GOLD analysis project Ga0209489, IMG submission 187527) | Root nodule microbial communities of legume samples collected from California, USA - Siratro white BW (SPAdes) (version 2) | ecosystem: Host-associated > Plants > Roots > Nodule | place: USA...
TTAAAACCAAGTTTAATTAAAAAAAAAAAAAAAAACTATTTATATAACAAAATATAACCTAAAAATTGTTTTTCAAGTTATGATTTAAAAATTTAAGTTCAAGTTGAAGACATTTTAGTTGAAGTTGATGGAAAGATATTCTGAGCTAAGTTGAAATAAAAATGTTTTACTAAGCTAAAATTACTTTGGCCAAACTGAGTTAAATATACACTAAGCAAGGCTAAGTTCAGGATGTTTCAATCTTGCCAGATTGAAATTATTAAGGTGAAGATGAGATTACCTTGGTTAAAGTCAAATAAAAAAAAATACTTTGATCAAGACTAATCTAAATTATCTCCCAGAGAGCAAGTTGAAAATATTGTAACTGAATATTTTGGTAAAAAATAACTAAAAACTGATAAAGGACTGCAGTGATTAACCTAAAAATACAGTGATTAAACTTTATTACCAATATTAATTAACCAGTCATTATAAAACCAGTTAAATATGGTTACGATATTAAATTTTCCATAATCGCATACCCCAGTTTCCCTTATTTTTATCTTCTTTCTGTACTTGTTTTTCCTTCTCTCATTTCCACTCCAATATTCTGCACATATTTTGGGAAAGTTTAGTACGTGTTCCTATTTTCAGAGTGAAAAGAAAGCTGAACCATGATCCAGCAAGAAGTTGGATACAAATTGACACATCGAAACGCCAAAAGCTTCTAAATAAGAAAGGCAAAAGACACTCATAATGCGAGGTTTTGCCCTTAATGCAAATCTTTGACTCACTTCACTGACAGCCCCCTAATGTTAAAGGAAGTTCAACAGAAGAACCTGGTCTAAAAGGATTTTACTGATTACCGTTATCTCAATCATTAGATGCATACAACACTCATTTAATACGTTAATTAGATATATACATTATAGTAATAATAACGACAGAGTATATGAGATTTGAAATGTATCAGAGATTTTGTTAAGGTTTTACCTTTCTTTTAAGGGCACTGATCTCTTGCATAGCTTTTTCATCCTAAAACACAATATTGTCCTATATATCAGAAGCACATATGCATACGTTTCCCCACAATCATAAATAATCAAAAGGAGAAGGTTGCAACATTGCAGGCATATATAGGTTCTAGTATGGATTTTAATCCCTTGTGAGAAATGAAGTACTATACCCTAGTAATTAAATACTGAACTGTGAGTATCATCGATCATTGGGCACAAACCTTTTGTTTTGAAACATTGCTCAAACCTCTTTTAAGATGTTCCTCTATTTTCTGCAGTTCTTGTAGTGTCAATCCTTGCAGATCTTCCCCATTCAACTGCCTGTGTTGGAAAACCACGTTATGTTTATATGGTACATGCAACATATGAAATATTGCACACATATTTACCTCAGTTCATGATTCGTATCTTCTACTTTCTTGCGCAGGATGTCGTTGGATTCACTCTCAATCTGTGCATAAATTTAAAAATAACCTTTAACTTTTGTTATTATGCAGAAAATGTCAAAAAAATAATTGTACTTTTTTCTTGCAGTCACGAGATTATTAACTCAATTTGCAGTTTTCCGTATACACCTCAATTATACCTGTCAAGTCTGAAAAGAAACACATTCATGCAACCGACAGAAAATTCACAATTATTCTACCTCAAATGTTAATGCTTACCAAAAAAGGACAAAAAGTTGGTATGAAAATTTCATTAGCAGAAGTTTCAATAGAACTGCTAAGATATGTGTTTTTCAAAAAACTTCCCTCCCCCATCTATTATATCTTCCAACCTCAGGCTCATTCTTAAGCTTGTCCAAACTTTCAAAAGGTCACCCTCCACCTTGAAATTACATTGTGCTGAGTTACAAATGGTGAGTTCCTCTTGTACTCACAATCAACTAATTAAACCTTTTTTGCTGCTCAAAAACAACAATCGTGTAAAAGTTTGCCTTTGGATTTATGTATTGGCTTCTATAATGTGGAACTATGCGGTTGTAGAACATACTTGTAAGTTTCTTGTTCACTAATTCACTTGCTTGCTTTAAATATAATAAATATTTTACTTGATTAAATTTAAGTAATTTTCAATCCAGTCTCTATTACAAATTTTCATTATAATGAAAATTCAAAATATTTTCTATTTTCATTTAATGATGTTGTTGTTTGATCTTATCATTAAGAGGGTGACGTAGTTGTTATTTCTATATTTTCCTCTTTAACTCATCAATTAATATGTAGCTTTCCTTTCCAATCTTTTTCAACTTGTTAATTTGCTTTTGAAAGTTGGAAGAATTTGGAGAAGAAAGAGAGTTGATTGGTGAGTTGAAAGAGAGAAGACAAAAGTAACGGTCATATAATTTCCAATTCAAATTTATTATCTACTTCAAAATTAATTAGAACTAAATATTTTGCTTAATTGAATCACGATAGTAATTTAGTAATTAAATCCCTTTGATATGTAAAAATTGGAATTTTGGTAGGTTCATGACGTATTTGGGAAATTATTTGTTTACAGATATTAATTAGAGTGAAACTTCTTATTTTAAACATAATTACTCTATTTGATTTTAGTAATTAATTTGTTCTCTTTATTCTTCAGCTTTAGCTTTTATATATTTGGAGCAAGCCATTTAAGTGTTAAATTCTTTGTTTTTTCTATAAAATTTTTAGTTTTGCTGTCATTAGATTGACAGCATACTTTAGGTACTTTGACTGAGATGAGATACTTTTCTTTATTTCATTAAATTTAGTGATGATTTAGGGTGAACAAATTGTGAAATTGAATTTACCTTTAAAAGTGATATGAGAAATTTCAAATGTATAAAAGTTTAAATGAATTGAACTAGATTAGATCATATTTGAATAAATTGAACTAGTATAATTGTTTGAATCATTTATTACCCATGGTATTTCTTCCTATCTAATAAGTTATAGTCCAATTTATTTCAAACATTCTTATTTAGGAGAATTCAGTTTTAGAAAACTACATGAATTTATAACAATTTAGTATAGTATTTTTTAAATAATTTTTTTATAGGATTTAGTTCAGTTAAATTATAGTGATGGCGATACACATTCATTTACCTTAATCTCATTGCAAGAACAATTTGTACTTTATTTTTAACATAGCATACAAGCTATTCTTGAATTATCCAAAAGTATACAATCTATGATTGAAGATTCAAATTTAGTCAACTAAATGTCAAATAAGAGGGCAATCATTTTGAAGATAAGACTACTAAAATGTTTGAGGAAATTGTGTAAGTTATGACAAGAAGATAAAGTTATATGATCTGAAGATAGTTATACAAAGTTGTCAGCGAAGATAAAGTTGTATGATTTGAAGATAACTAATGGATATATCGATAAAACCTTAGAAGTTTGCCAACACTTCTAAAAAATATGTTGTTGATGAATTAATAATTTACTTATGGGTTAAACATGGGAGGTTAAAAATGTATTCTGTTATTGGTACGAGCTATGAAAACATATACCAGTAATAATGCTTATATATTGTCTTAAAATGAATATGCATTATTAAATAGTTGTTCTATATGTAATGTTTCACAGTAAAGAAGGAATTAAGTCTAGAATGTCATAATCAAACACATTCCCCTGAATGTTGTTATCATCAGAGAGCAGAATATCATATGGAAGCATACCAAGATCAAAACCCTAATTTAATGTCTTTTGACTCGTCCAACACCTCAAGAACAATGTTCTTTATGAGCCAAGAATAATGAAAAGAATAAAAAGAACGTTCCATTAAGCATTGTCCATGCATATAGGATCTAGAATAACCACGCCAGAAAACTATGACAGCTTTCCAAGTGACACACCAAATCTCAGTGAAGTTCGGTCAATTCCATGAGAAAGTGAGTCACGCAAGGCACTATGTAAATTACTTGATATGACATACAAGTAAAAAGACTTAAGATGTGACAAGTTTTTGACCCCTTCAAGATTCTCCATAATGGAGGAAAATTGATTACAAGTACCCTGATATATGGTGATTAATAACTTACTTGCAATCACCATGCTGAAACACAAGTTTGAGATTTTTTTCTATTAGTTTTTTGGCACAACCAACAGAGAAACAATCCCAATCACTCGACTTCTTTTGAATGAAATTTTGAATCACATTAGGGAGACAGGCAAAGATACATTTTGTTATTAATTTAATTAGGTACGAAAGAATAGAAAGTGGTGAATCAGATAGTCCCAACAACAAAACAATACTTGTTTGTTTATATTGGAATTAATGTTTGTCAAATTGTGCTAATCTCCAAATATAATTGTAAGTGAGGAATCCTTTCAAAAGCAACATTTAGGAAGATGAGTTATCATGCATACACTTTGTATTTTTATTTATTTTCACTCAATTTTTTCTTTCTACTCCTCTCATTGTACTATATAATATATTTATTTCTTTTTCTCTATTCCTTTATGTTCAGATCAACTTTTTTCTCATATGATGGACTTATACACATTTTATTAGATATTATGTGCAGTGAAAAATGTATAAAAATTTATAAAACATTATAAATATATAACTGTATAATCAAATTAAAAACACATTAAAAATTGCTGAAGTGAAAAAAAAATATAACTTCCCGTCATTATAAATTACTTCCTATTATTTACGAATAGAAATTGAATTGTGAATCTAATCCCAAAATAATTCATAGAGCAATTTTCATTTTTGGATATGGAGAAACAATGTTTTTATATTACGCATACTTGTTCATTTCACTTACTTTTATTAGATATAAATCTTTTAAAGGCATGAAGCGCTTCAACACATATTGGTAGAGCATCTGACGCTATTGATATCAAGTACACGAATCAAATAAATATATAGAAGTTTCGTAGGTTTAGATATTCATGGATGTATCAATAAAATGCTCAAGAGTATTGATCTTGGATACGTACATGAAGCAAATTAAAGCAAAGACACTTCAGCTTTTTATTGAGAAAGATATATATGCAGACACTTTCTGAAGAAATTAAAAAAAAAAAAAAAATCAATGACATGCTGGTTTGCTCTTAAAAGTGGTGATATTTGTACTTAAAGAAATGTAGGTTCCTACATAGAGTTCAGAACTTTCCAGGAACAAAGAGCAAAAGGAGAATCGAGCATCAAGGAAAAGGACTTTAGGAAACATAACCCCAGCAGATTAGAGGACAGTTTTAAAAAAATTGTGTAGATGAGAAAACTCAAAAACTCGAGGTAAAATTATATTATCGGTGTATAATATTAAGTTATCTTTATATATTTGATTTCCTTTTCTACTTAATTACTATGCATCAATTTTTGGTAACAATCAGTATGTATTCCTTTTATTTGGTAACAATTATAGTATGCATTCCTAACATAATTATGTCTTTGTTATAGATGTTAAGCAACAAAAGATAGTGTACTAGCCCTATGAGTTCTTTAAGCAAATTCTTACTTATTAGTACAGCTCCTTTGGAATTGATAGACCAACGTCTTTAGCAGGTCTACTATCTATGTTCCCTTTATACTATTCCCTTAATCTATTTTGGCTTATCAAATAAAATAAATAAATATGTAATTCAATCCTAAAAAATCCCATTTTTCAGGTGGACACATCAGTATTTGAAAATTTAGAACCAAATTCACAATTAGTCTCTTTTAATGCGTCCCGTATGAAAATCTAATAACTTATATTTGTGATTAAACCAATGTTGATATTTTATATCATCAAGGACTAGATTAATTGACTGTACTTTGTTAAATTTATCTCGGAAAAAATTGGGTTTTTATATGAAAGAAAATTCCAGATCTATATCAACTTTTGCCTACATATTATGTTATTTATTTACATCTAAAACACACAAGGTCACTTTTGTTTTAGTGTTTATGGAGATATAAGGATATAGTGAATGCTCATGGAATATCTTTCACCTAATAATTGCATTGCATGAGACACTTCAATTCATTTATACTATAGTGGAGGTATTTTTTTGAGATAACAATGGTTAGTTTCTGGAAGCGTTCTGAGCTTACAATTGGGATAAATAAGGCCTTCACGGCCGAGATCTTGACTATTATTATGATCATTGAATATGTGGAGAATGTAGACGACATTATATATGGATTGAATGTGATTCCATATTAGTTTTAAAAACTTTCAATGATTATTCTATGGTTCCTTTGTTCCTTTTCAAAGCTCACACATCTACTGTGAAAGGAATACAAGCAAAATATGCTGTCTAATTTTAGTTTGGATGATAATCATATATCAAGATGGTGGTCCAATTTACCTAGTCTCGTAGGTTATAACTTTTCCTGAAATAGAATTGATCTTCTTCTTTTCTTTCATTTTGGTTAGTTTTACTAGGAGGGGTTTTGGTCTGGTCCCATATTTTTATCTTTGTCTACTCTTCTTTTTTTTATATGAATTTTTTTATGTGCTTTCCACTTGCAAGTTAATAAAAGAAATTCAGGATATATATCAATATCATTCAAGCAACTAATGTTACTAAAGCTAACCTGCAGCTCCATAGAGGGACGATCCAATCTATGCATTGCTGAATGACGATCGCGCCTTTCAATTATTTGTTGCATACTGAAAACAACAAACATTAGGTTTACATTTTCAATTTCCCTTCTTTCCTTTGAATTAATGATGCTCATAAAATTAAGAACTTCATATCATTTCAAAGCTCATATATTGCCAATAAAACCATTTACCTTGATTTTTCTTAATTGAAGAAAATTGCCTAAAATTATACAAGTATTCATTTTATTTCATAGTGTTTCCAGTTTCGTTAAAATGATACAATCATAAAACGTTTGGATTGGATAGTGATCAGTTGAAGGGAGTGGAATGCGATAAGAAGGGGATTAATCGCTATATATGTTATTGATATTATAATAAATGAAATATACCTATGAATATTCCATTCTATCAAAGATCACTCTTTGTAACCAAACATGTTCACACTACAGTTATATCAAGCCTTGGTATACTAATGAGGTATACAAAACCTGTGATAGAATTTTTACAGATACGAATTTGGCATATCACCATCAACTAGTTGTATTTCAGAAGAGATGGTCTGAAATCAAAATGCATTTCAAATATTTCTTATAAGACTACTCTTTAGACTTTGGTAATGTTGATTGAAAGCTAATTTCTAAATGCACATTTGCTTTTAAGCAAAAGTGTTAAGAAATGCAAGCAAAGGGTTAGCTGCGGACGTTTTTCTGCATAATGGGGTTCCAACTTCTGCAGCATAAAGTTCCTTATAGAGAAGTTTACACACCTACTGCTACTAATTAACTAGTTTGAGAAAACTAAAAGCTGCAGAAACATACAAGAGAGAGTAGAAGCCATTTTTGACAAAGTTTAACTTTTAAAGACACTGCTCGAAGAGAGAGAGAAATTTGTTTGGTAACAACCCAATAATTAAGATAAAATTAAAAGAATTTGAAAATATATAATAAAGCATATATGTATACAGAAAATCCATTACTCTATTATGATATCCTGAGTCCGTGAGACAGTTGTTATTATATATATATAATAATAATAATCTTTCCTCTTTGCATCTCTACCCATGAAAGAAAGGAATTAACTATTAAGGAATCAAAAAGGAGCTTAATTAATAATACTTCAGAAAATGCAAAATGAAAGGAACACTAATAGAATACCTTGAACTGGCATAATCAAAAAGCTTGCTAGTTGCAGAAAAGACTATGAGAGCGATATCTGCATCACAAAGGGTTGATAACTCCTGAGCCTTCTTGAAAAGCCCTTTTCTTCTCTTGGAGAAAGTCACCTGCCTGGAACTGATGTTGTCGATTTTCTTGATCTGTATCCTCTTTCTAGTCATCTCCCTACGGCAAAAGAATCATCCAAACCATTACATCTAAGGGAGAAAAAAGGAAACAGAAAGAAAGACTTTCTCCAGAAAAAACAAATTATATGAAATAAATCACACAAAATGGAGAAAACATCAACAATTCTCAAGAAAATGGATCGAGACGAAATCATGTACGGCCAGGAATAGGATGCTACAGGAAGAAGGAACACAAACAAATTGAAACCACTCCACCATTTATTTAAACCTTAAACTGCACTTACAAGGGAATTTAATTTGCTTTAGTTAAAGGAAAAAAAAATGCTTTACACACCATATATGGAAAGTTGGAGGTAGAGAGAGAAGGAGTAATATAAAAAAACCAAAAGAGTGACAAACCAGGTTCTTGAAATAGCAAAAACAAGTAGGTCTGTGGAAGAAGAATCTTAGAGCAAGGAGTCCTTGGGTAGCAGAAAATGGAAAACTTGAAGATAAAGCAGTTGGAAGAGGAAAAAGTTGAAAGTTGAACTTACAATAGTGAAAAGGGTGTAGCTACCAATGCTTCCTGAAATGGGTTTCAGGAATACACAACTGGCAAGTCCTCAACAAGTTTATTATGTCAACAGTTAGATAGATTGATGATACATAGGATACAATGTGGTGTGGGGTGGGGCAACACACTTATGCCTTTTATGGTCAAGTTGCTGTTTCTGCAACTTATTAAATTTATGGTTCTTTTTCCACTACTACAATAAAGAAAATGATGCTTTCACACTGGACTTGAATATCTACTTTGAAGGGTAGTCTGGTCATCCAAAAAAGTAAACTTGAAAAGAATCCAAAAATTTATGATCTGATTGGTCTGCAACAGAGTATAACCAAAGAACACGGTGTGGAAGTTGAGGTTAGTTGGCAGAGGGAAATTACATATTAAATCAAAGGATCGAAATAAAATAATACTTACTATATGTGCTAAGTTAGACGGTTTGTTCCATTAGAGTTAAGTTAGTCACTTGTAAAATAATAGTCAATGAAATGATAACTTTAGTGTATCTAATTTTGTAAAATAACTTATGTAAAAATTTTATCTTTAAGAAAAATAAATTAAAGTTAAATAAAATTAAAATAACAATATTATAAAAATGAATAATTTTAATTTATGAAAAAGTTAATTACAATTTTTATTATCCTTAAATAAAATTGTTATTTAGCAAGTTGTATTTTGGACATGTGCCGCTGGTGTATTTACAATCCTGAATTCCAACTTGAGTGCAAGGAATGGGAAAGAAAAAAGAAACACAAAAATTGATTTTAACACATGTAAAAAGAAAAATTTAATGAATGATCATCAAATGTGAAAAGTGACTAGATAGTAATTATTGATACACTAAAAGCAAGAAGCTTGTACCAGGATACACACCCCTTTGGATTTCATTCAGGTCCCTCTAATATATGAACAATTTGATTATGGTACGAGTAGGACATATTAATAATTAACTATGATTATCTCAATATTATATTATTGTAAATCTTCATTGTGAATAAACTAAGGGTAAAGGAGGAAATGAATCAATGTTACTTTTTTTCTTTTTACTTTTACTTTATCCTTACATAATTTTAAATTAATATAAAATAATTTCCTTAAATACGTCTTAAGATTTTTAAACTGTTATGTCTTCTTTTATTCTTTGTGAACATTTTTCTATTTTTAAATTTTTGAAATTTTTGTTATACTATTATTAGTTCTTATTATAATTAATTATGATTAATTTAATAATAAAATATATATAAAATATATTATTTTAGATACATAATTATGTTACCATCACTGAATTATAATATCAAAATTACTATATAAAAATATATTGAAAAATATAAGTAAATTATACTTCTTTTAAATAAAAAATATATAATCTTAAGAGTAAATCATTGAATAAAAATAAAATTATATTTATAATTCTCCTATTTATATTAAATAATAAATATATTTGTAATTAAAATATATACTTAAAAAATACACTATCTTAATTTGAAATATTATTCTTTAACTTAGTTATACAAATTAATAGTTTTTAGTGTTAAATTAATTATAGTTAATGATAAAGACTAGAAAATAAAAGAAGAAATTTCAAATTAACTATATTTACATGAACTAAAAGTATATTTACATTAATTTAGTAATATTAATATATGCAAAGGCCGATTTAAATAATTTTTATGAATAAAAGTCAAATTAAAAACTTTTACATATATATAAAAATAAATCACATGTTTAATAAAATTTTCTTCAAATAATTAATTGAATAGTATTATCAAAACTTGAATAGAAAATATTTAACATTGCTATATATTTACATTTTAATTTAAAATTATCGATTATGTTGAAAACATTTCTTGTGATGAGTTCATGTAAATGATCAGTAGTGGCATATATATTAGAGTAATCCGAATTGAAACTTGTTTATACGTAATAAAACAATACATTGCTAATGGTTTCAAAATATCTTCAATAATAATAAATCAATTAAATTTTAATGTATTTTTAGTTAATTTTTTATTAAAAACATTTGTTTTATTAAATTCTTAAAAATACTTTTATTTTTTACTTAAATACTCAATCACATTATTTTTATTTTATTTTTCCAACTCGTTTATTTCTTTTTCAATCTCTTCAGTTCATTCCTTTTCTCTGCAAAAGTAAATTAATCAGCACATTTTAAAAAGTTAAGTAAGAAATAAGTGAATTAATTGAAGAAGTAAACATAAAAAAAAAAAAAAAAAAA
>Ga0209489_110358_pt1 | contig 10593 bp, 6 predicted proteins | sample SiratrowhiteBW_FD_187527 | JGI IMG/M metagenome (GOLD analysis project Ga0209489, IMG submission 187527) | Root nodule microbial communities of legume samples collected from California, USA - Siratro white BW (SPAdes) (version 2) | ecosystem: Host-associated > Plants > Roots > Nodule | place: USA...
TTTTAATACTTTTTTTTTTTTTTTTGTTTGCATGGGATATAGATAAAATATCATTCTCTACTATGCATATATACATGGAAAGTTTTGGGAAAGAATAACCTTTCACTTTCTTTAACCACTTTCATATATTATGAATTGGTAAAAATCTTACTTAACAACCAGTGACATCAAATGTCCTCTAAGATACTTGTTCTATTTTGTTCTGTTTTTATAATATTAATCACATGCTAATAGTTGTGGTCTTCAACAAGTTTGTTCTAAATTTCTCAGGCTTGTACATTTTTACTTTTGTGTCCCCTTTTCTAATGAATCTACACTGGGAACATATGTGACTGCTTTTCTTGGTCATTACAAAACTAAATTTCTAGATCTGATTTACACCCTCAAAAGTTTACAGTTCATTGCAGTTATAGGAGAAAAAAAATTGTAAACATACTATGAATATCTTAAGTGTACTGATCATATTAAACTTCAATTATTGATACTGTCAATTTTATTTTTTCGATTAGGTGACTTGTTACAGGTTCAGCAACTGCAACGTTGCCACTTGGAATGTCATCCTAGTGGCTCACACATGAGCTGTTCCTGTTACTACCGAAGCTTATCATCATCCTTTCACGTTGGTGCCAGCAATTTTCACACCATCCGAAGATGTGTGCAGTAATGGCTAGATGGACGTTTGTGAATACCATTATCTCATCATTTCATACTATGAGGCCAAATGTGCATGCCATTATGATTGTTTTGACATTTTGGATGGTTTCCTTAGGTGACGGATGGCCCCTTTGGAAGATCCAAAGTTATTTAATGGCACAGGGACGAAGTAATTGTCATCATTCTTCAGAGAAATGCCAAAAGTGCAAGTCACTTCTCTGTCAAGATCTACCGAAAGGTGTGAATGTATATTGACATATTGGGATGCTTTTTGAATTTTTTGTTCCAACATGTAAATAGAAAGTGTAGGCAGAAAAACAATTTCCAACTCTTTTTTCCTTCACAGATCCCTGAAGTGAAAAAGATGTTCTTTTCAAGGTAAATTATTCATTATATTTCAAAATGTGTTAAATGTTATTAATGGAGTCCCTTAAAAAAAAGATTTTAGTATCTCAACATGTTAACATATGTGTCAAGTATGCGATGTTAAGTTTTGAGATTATTTTTTCATCAAGTTATAATTTTAACAGCCAGTTGGTATTAAATCAGAAATTATTAGTGATTGATTCGCATTTTATACATATTCAAGGATAAAATATGGCAGTCAAAAGCACTTTATCAAATCAATAACTACTAAGGTTGGAGAATGGAATTGTTTATTGTTCACTCATCATTGCAATTTGCAGGCCACTTTGAATACTGACCATAGGAACTAGTAGAAAGAAAATGCAAGTGACAAATGTGACCTAAAATTTGGAGAATATGTCAAAAGTAGTGGACAAATTTTGATGACTTTCGGATGAATGAATAATACATATTATGTTATCTATTCAATAATGATGTTAATATTCTATTATGTTGACTCCTGAACATGTACGACTCCTTGTTATTTTAATGGAGGATTGTAATATTCCAATCATATCTCTTAACTGTTAAAACTATCACTTACAAATGTATTTTAATGGAAGATTGTAATATTGCAATCATATCTCTTAACTGTTAAAACTACACTTACAAATGTCAAATGTCATGTTTGAAAAGAGATAGTTATTATACTTCATAGGGTACAAACTATATATAAATAATTTATTCTTGACCTTTGGTAATAATTTTATCCTATAGTACTATTATCTTTGAATTCAAATTAAATCCCATTTTTTTTTGCTAACAAGTCTTATTAGAGTTAGAATATTATTGTCATAATTATACTCAAGTTAAATTTCATTTAAACTATTTCTATATTAATTTACATAATTAAATAATTGAATACAAAAAAATTCTACCATGTCCATTGGTGGAGTTAAAAAGCTATTTTTTTTTTTTTTTACAAGAGTGATGAAATAATTTGATCTGAGTGGAATTGTTGGAAACAAATATAGGCAGTTATGAAATTAATGTACTAAAGTTGTCATAGGTGGTTATTAAAGCATTAAAATTTCTTTAAAACGAAACTAGTATGAACGTTATGGCACAGCTACAGTATTACTAACTATATATGAACATGTAATTAATAGAGGCATACAGTTAATAGAGTTAACAAAAGAATAAAATTAATTCCTAACTTTTAAGAAGTGTAATTATTTTAATAAATATAGGTTTTGTTTTAATACACAAGCAATGTAACAAAATAGGATAATGGAAGGAAACAGGACAAGATGATTTGTGATGATTTATTATAAGAATATTACTTAAAAGGCTATAAGTTTGAAACATTCTTGCTGTCTACCTGACAAAAAAATAGTCTAAACAATAAGTCTTTATTTTTTTAGATTTTGATCAAATAGATTTTGATCAAAAGTTTATTATAAAATATTGGACAGTCTAATACTTAATAATTAAGAGCAAAGGTAATTTAAATATAATTTTCTTCTTTAACTTTCAAAAGATACCTTTTAAATATAAAACTGTGTTAAAAAGTCTTCTTCTAAGTTCTCCAAAATGAAAATATTCAAAATATGCTAACATGTTATCTTAATAAATAAATAAATCAATATCATTCAATAGATATCATACCATCATAACCATGTAGTTTTCAAACAATATATGTAGAAGCTATTTAATTTTTTATTTTTCTAAACTTTGATTTTTATACTTAGGCATAAATTAATTTCAATTAATATAAAAATTGATTTATACTCTTATATTTTTTGTCACCGAAGAAATTTGCTCCAAACATGCTCATAGTCATTCAGGGACTCCTCCGCTTAAAGTTCTTAAACAATTGGATTTGGTTTTTCCCGGACCACACATTGTTCATCAATGGTTAGAATTATGACACAATTAAATATATAATTTACATAATTTATAATTAATTATAATTTTTGTAATTATTAATAAGTATAATTACATTTTATTCTATATTCTGAACATTTTAAAAGAGTCAAATTGTTTAAAAATGGGAGATTAGATTAAAAAGTTCATTAATACAATTAGACTAATTAAGAAATTAATTAAAAAACATTACTCATCCTACTTGATAAAAGAAAAAAAAAAAAAAAAACAAAATTATCATTAGGAACTTATACGTTGACACCACCACATGAAAAATAAATTCATTTTTGATTGAGTGTGATCCAGGCAGAAAATTTAAAATTGAAATTTGTTTAGGATTGAAATTTTGAAATTGAAATTTGTTTAGGATTGCGAGAGTACAGGCTTTTCATTCACATTCAATTTCTCATTCAAATTCACAGCAGTAAGTGTGTCACATTCACAGCAGACAGCAGTAAGTGTGTGCTTCTTTCTCATTGCCTCTCCTTTGTCTCTTTACGTGTCTCGGATTCTATCTACGTCTCAGTGTCTCAGTTTCTCTATGCGTGGTATGTCTTCTCATTTGTACTAAGATTTGTACTAAGGTGTTCGTTCGTTAAGTTTCAATGTAAACCGCCGTACATGTCTTCTCATTTGTGCTAAGGTGTTCGTTAGTGGAGTTTCAGTGTAAACCACCGCACAAAGTCACAGTTCTCCCTCATTTCTTTTTTTCCAAACCGTCACACACCTAAACGCTAAATTTTTCTTCTTTCCAAACAAAGATATTTTCACTTCTCACTTCTTCTCCTTTAACGGATTCGCTTGATTCTCTTTTTATTTCCGTTTCTCCCAACTCTCAACTTCCCTTCCTCGCTCCCTAAAACACTTCAACTTTCATAAAAATGGTACCTAAGCAAAAATGTTTTACTTTAATAAGCACATAAGACCACAATATCATAATTGCATTTTACCATACCACATATTCAATATCATAAAAACTTGTTGTCAAGTATAATTTTTCTTATCATTATTAGACATCATCAATATGTTATATAAAGTCTGATGTTATGATGTATATAAAGTGTGAGGTTATGATTTATAACATTTTTGTTAAGTAACATAAAAATCTAAAATTAGTTTCATGCATCATAAATATGTATCTTCAAAATTTTTAAAATAATTATTTTATCTTTCTTTAAAGTAAATTCTTGTTTTCAAAATTTGTCCAGAACATATTTTTTAGATTTTATTAAAAACCTTCTTAAACATGTTTCCAAAATGTATATAATATCTTTTAAAATCCGTTCTTTATAATATATGCTCTTTATAATATATTTTCAAAATAAAATATTTATAACACATAACATATGTTTTAAAAATAGTCTTTTAGAATAAAATCTTTTTACAACATTCTCTTCCTCTTCTTTCATAGTAATGGTGCTGCAACAGTGGAGTAAAGAAGAATGAAGTTGTAAGGAAAGAAAAAAAGGCAAAGGAAGGTGTATAGGATGAGGGGTGGAGTTAAAATATTTTTTTCCTATAGGAAGAACATATGAAAGACTGATTCTTCTTGCACCTCCCTATAGACTTTCTGCACCTTCATAATTTTGTATATTTCCATTTTAGTCATGAGGAAAAACGAAAATACTCTTTGACAGATTTATTTTTTTTTTCTTTTCACGGATTGTACAATCCGTAATACAATTAACTTTTTTTTTTCTTTTTACAGATTGTACAAACCGTAATACAATTAAAAAATATTATCATTGCGGATTGTACAATCCGTAATTATTTTTTCTGCACCTTTTACATTGCGGGTTATACAAACCACAAGTATAAAATTTTCTAAATGTAGTACGGTTTGTAAAACCCGCAATGCATTTAAATTTCTTTTTTTGTATTGTGGGTTGTACAACCGGTAATGTATTTATAAATTTTTTTGCATTATGTGTTTGTACAACCCGTAATGCATTTTAAAAAAATTAATTTAATATGTGTTATCAACATAACACCACTCAATCATGTAATTAAATGAAGAGTATATTTTGCTGGTTACGGCTTGTTCTCATTCCAAGTTCCAATCCCACTTTAAATGAAGAGTTTTGTGCTCCGCTATACCAATTAAATAAAATAAAGAGTATCTGTTGCTGCTCTAAAAGAAAGAGTCTCTTAGATTGTTATGCTGAAACGTTCACTCTTCTTTTTTAATTGGTTTCATTTCAAATTCAAAAAATAAAACTAAACTAATTAAATTAAGGCAAATGAAGAGTCTTTGTAAATTTACTTCTTGATTGTAACTAAAAAAAGGTGTGACTTATAGAGACTAAACTAAAATTAAATTAAAAATAAATTAAAATAAAACTAAATTATTTTATTTTATTTTATTTTATTTTAATTGAATTTGAAAAAAGGTGTGACTTACATAGACTAGACTAAAATTAAATTAAAATAAAACTAAACTAATTTAATTAATTTTATTTTATTTTAATTGAATTTGAAAAAAGGTGTGACTTACATAGACTAGACTAGACTAAAATTAAATTAAAATAAAACTAAACTAATTTAATTAATTTTATTTTATTGTAATTGAATTTGAAAAAAGGTGTGACTTAAAGATACTAAACTAAATTAAAATTGTATTAAAATAAAACTAAACTAATTTAATTTAATTTGTTTTATTTTAGTTGAATTTGAAATGAAATCCAATCAAAAAGTGAACTTACATATACTTCTCATTTGCCTTAATTTTACTTTATTTGCCTTAATTTAATTAGTTTAGTTTTATTTTAATTGAATTTGAAATGAAAAAAGAGGAGTGAATGTTTCAACATAAAAATTTAAGAGACTCTTTATTTAGAGCAGCAGAAGAGACTCTTTATTTAATAAGTATAGAGGAGCAAAACAGACTCTTCATTTAAAATGGAGTTAGAACTTGAAATGAGAAAAAGACTCTTCATTTAATTATATGATTGGATAGGTGGTGGTGTTACAGTCACAACACATTAAATTAATTTTTTTTAAATACATTGCGGGTTGTACAAACTGTAATGCAAAAAATATTTATAAATACATTACCCGTTGTACAACCCGCAATACAAAAAAAAATTTTAAATGCATTGCGGGTTTACAAACAACAATACATTTAGAAAACAATATACTTGCGGTTTGTACAACCCGCAAATGTAAAAGTTGCAAAAAAAATAATTACGAGTTGTATAATCCGTAATGATAATATCTTTTAATTGCATTACGGTTTGTACAATCCGAAAAAAAAATTGAATCGTTAAAAGGTATTTTCGTCTTTCCTTAAGGGCTAAAATAGAAATATGTAAAGTTATAAAGGAGCAGAAAGTCAATATGGAAGTACAGGAAGAATCCGTCCATATGAAAGTGCAAGAACATATGAAAGTGCATAAAGAAACACTCTTAAAAATAAAGGAAGTAATTGCCCGCTTTAATTTGTCTAAAGCCCAAAATATCATAATTAACCAAATTAAAATCCAACATCAAAGAACTTAAATAACCTTCTAATACATTTTTACTAGTATTTTAGACTGTATTGCCTGATGTAAATATTTACTTTTAAACAATCAAAAATTATAATAAACATATTTAAATATATAAATCACTCCATAATCATACTTAAACTTCATACTAAGTATATATTTTTAAATTTAAGTTATATTCACAATTTATATTGTTACACAAGATTACTTTTATTATATTTTATTCCAAAAATTATTAAAACTCACTTTAAAATTAAAATAAGAATATATATTAAAGAATTACACGATAATAGATGGATAAATATTAGATTCTTTACATAAAATTAAATTTGAAACTAAAGCTATATACTTATTAGAAAATAATAAAATTGTATTAATACTTTTATGCAATGAGAAGGAATCACTCCTAAAATCATCCTTGGTGTAAATAATCTATGCGTTGACCATATACAATAATGTAATAATAAATTTTCACGTACTATTTGTTTATAAATTTTTGAATAACTAGCTTAAAAGTTGTCTCAATGATAATTTTTATTGGTAGATTAAATTAAACATTGGCATTTTATTCATCCATTCTTCTACCTTTAACATCCATAACCTTAAAATTTGCAACATAAAACCATTTTCCCAACTTTTTAGCAACAAATAATTAGCCCACACATAAACTAACATTTCTTAATTCTGAAAGAACTTCTCATGTTTCCAGAATCCACCATCAATGAAGGTTTAACTTTAAATTGTCACAGAAAGTTAAGACAATACAAACACTCATTATTAAGACATAGAAAAGATGCAAGAGTGAAGACCCCAGTCTTAGACATGCTGATCCACACATCCAGTATTGGGGTCACAACAATGGTAATTACACTAAATTAGATGTAAAAGCTTGAAAATAATGAAGTAGTCCAAACATTGTAATTGAGTGTGTGGTTTTATTAACACAAACTAATGGGAAAAGAATAAAATATAGAGTACATTGACATAGACTTACATGAACAATACAGAAGATTGTGTACAGAAAGCAGAAACTAACTTCTATCTTGAGATGGAGACATCAACCTAGGAGAGTGTAAAGGAAAATTCTAACTAAAGGTAATGTCTGGATTTTAACACTATCAACCAACACAAACATGTACATGATTATAAAGTTTGAAAATCACCATCAAGGAGACATGTTTCCCTGTCTTGCCTTAAGGACAAGCTCTTCAGTGGTGGTGCCAATGATTTCGTTAGCCCGTTTTAGCCCAACGCATTGATACCGACCAACAGAATCCTGAATAACAACAAGAGTTTTCAGTCAACAAAGAAATCTAAATCTTCTGAGAAATTTATAGGGGGTCACAGTGATTGAAAGTTATCTTCTAGTAATCATACTGGCATACCATTACAACAAAATACAAAGAGATATACACTATAAGAGAAAAGTTTTTACTGAAGATAGAACACAAAGCAAAACCAAGAAAAGAAAAAGATTCAATTCTAGTTGATGCTCTCATTCAGGCAAACAACAATGAACCCTAACTGGCAAACAAGGCACAAAGTTCAACCATTCTTAAACGGCTTCAAGGCAACACATTTGACAAAAATTTAGACTAGTTTGTTTACGCCGCACTAAGGGAAAAACCTCACATGATCTTTAAAGTTTACATTTTATTTTAGAGACATGAAACTTCCTTTTACTGTTAACAAACTCAGCTCACTTTAAAATGTAATTCTAGAGAGAGAAAAAAATTTGAGATATAAAGATATACCAAAGGGAAATAATGAAACCAAGTTACGGGACAAAAAGGTTAGTTTTCCTTTAAAGAGATAGTATTATATATACTTACAATCCCTAGAGATTAGAAAGGAAATATTTTTGAGGAATCTCACCCGTGTAACAATTCCCAATTTTTCTAATTTCTCAACAGCATCATCCACATCAAAATTACAATCCTCACCAAATTCTTCTTTGATTAGTTCCTCACACCATTGATCAAGATCCTGATTCATATACCAAACAGCTAATGTAAATACTTTGACGGCAACAATAAAATCTTGCTGTTCTAAGTACATAATAGAATTTATAAATATAAAAAAGGTGGCATAAAGAACAAAAGAACAAGATTGCTAGGCATAAACATGTGTGTACCTGTCTTGTAGCTTTGCCCTGCTCCATCAGAATAAAGAATGAAACTATTACCTCTTTGACCTAAACATTAAAGAATTACAGATTGGTAGCCGTTAGTTACATGTTTGCCAGTGCATAAACGAGATCCCAAACTCTTAATACATGGACCAACTAGAAACTATAAAATGATCTTCCAACAATTTACTAACTTGATTATCAAATATGAAGTAGTAGCATAATCTTAAGGCTCAAATAAAAGATGATTGAAGCAAATTAAGTTCCCAGATACATGCACACCTTCAAAGTATTCAAACTTTCATTTCCTAAATTATTTTTAAACAATGTTGCAAACTGGAGAGCATTTGAGAAGTAAAAGCCAACATTCCAAACAGTATCACTACATTTTTCACTCTGTTTGGGAACATTTGATAGAAGGTAATTGTTTAAAGTAGTTGCGTTGGGGAAGTTAGGTTCACCAACCTTTCAACTTTTATTTCCATCCATATAAGATAAAGTGCAGTAGATAAAAATCTCAAGATAAAAATCAGTAGATGGCCAAAACGTATCGAATTGTAAGATTCAAAATTTGAATCATAAGATTCTGATAACTATGCATAATTAAGCAACCTTAAATCAGAACTCCATTGACATTTTTTCACACCAACAGAAGCACCGTCAAATGACATTTTATAGTAACAACAATACTTAAGAACCGTACATCCAACCAAACACCAAAACAGAGCACAATTATGTGGACAAACCAGCAGGTACTGAAGCAAAAACAATCAGTCAGCACCCACCGCACAGAAACAGAAACAAATTCAAGAAACAAGAGTTCAATCAAATCCTAGATCAACCAGAGTCAAACTAAAGGAAGAAAGATTGAGGATTGAGCAGAAATAAGCTGGCAAGTTTCAGGTACCATTAGAACGGCCAGCCCTATCTTACTTTCTTAACCATTCTAAAATCATTAACAATAATTATCAACACTGATTTAATTTTAAAAAAGAAAAAAGAAAAAGAATCGCAATGCATCAAGCTGGGACTTACTTCTTGTTGAATGACATCATCACATAAATGAAGAAGTGTACCCTTTCCACTGTCAAGTTGTTTGTCATACATTGACTGCGTAATCAAATTTTGATATTGAGCCATGTTTTGTTGGAACCTGTGGGGAACAATAAATTAGTAGCCACTGTGGTTAAATATATTTTCAAGTACATTTACTTCTATACACCTAAATTATTAGAATACTACAATGATAAGTGAACACAATTCAACAAGCTACATGAATTAGTATGAAAAAAGAATGAAGAGACAACAGTTTAACTAGTCAACAAGTGGAGAGATTTCTATAGATTAGTGTCCAACAAAAATAGATTAAGTTTCAGAGCTATATGAAGGTAATTTTCAGAATAATCAATGCACAGCCTATATCTCCTTTGATAGAGAACAGTCAACATACTTACGTGAAGTATGTCTTAGCACAATAACCAATTACTGTTGATAGAACAGCAATGATAACCCACCAATCAGCTGAAGGCATTTCAAGTGAACTAACTACAGCAACCTGAGAAGAACATTAGATTCGTTAGTTCAGGATGACAAAAAACAAGAACACTAAAACATAAACAACAAATCAAAGTTAAAAGACTAACCAGCCCAACTATAGCTGATACAAGAAACTTGACCCAATCCATTGGTGTTAATCCAGGGTTTTTCTTTTCTGGCTGTCAAGTAAGAAGTTCTTAAACAAGGTCACTACCAGTACTGGGGAAAAGTTAGTAATACAAATTTGAATGTTCTTAAGACATTCATGTTAGATTTATGTTTAATGGCATACGATGTCTTTTCTAGTCTGTATAAAAGCTGTTTCCAGACTCTGTTTTGATTGTGGCCTGTCGCCATAGGTGGCACAGTCTGTACTCCTTTTTTAGTTTCTTAGTCTAAATTGTTTGACATATATATATACATATATAAATATATATGTGTGTATATATATATATATATACACATATATATATATATGTATATATATATATATATACACATATATATATATATATATAC
>Ga0209489_110359_pt1 | contig 10590 bp, 5 predicted proteins | sample SiratrowhiteBW_FD_187527 | JGI IMG/M metagenome (GOLD analysis project Ga0209489, IMG submission 187527) | Root nodule microbial communities of legume samples collected from California, USA - Siratro white BW (SPAdes) (version 2) | ecosystem: Host-associated > Plants > Roots > Nodule | place: USA...
TATTAAACATGAACGAAGCACTCATACAAAAACCACCAACAATGTTTCATACCAACAACGGATGAGAGAACATACACAGTTTAGGGTACACAGCACGGTAGGAAACACCACAATGACGGTGGTCTTGTGGCCGGAAAAACGAAGGCGAATGTTCTCTCTCCTTCAGAGGATGCGGGGTTAATGAGTGCAATGAGAAAATGAGATCTGCTTTTCCCTCTCAAATTGTCCTGCATTTTCAGATGGGAAATGACAAAAGCAACCCTTTGCAAAAAGGCAAACATGAACCACGTAAGCAGAAAAGAAGTTGGTTTTCTCTTTCTTTGCCACGCGGGACGACAATGCCACGTCAGAGTGTCAAATGGAGGTAAGAGAAAAACGAGTGTCAAAGTAACATTTTCCTTTTGCCAAAATTGTTTCTCTTTTAATGCCCATGGTTTACCACGTGGATCCCTTCTCCACTCTTCTCAAAATCAAATAAAAAAATCACACATAATAATCACACTTAGCATTTGCAAAACCTTTTCTACGTGGCACACTTTAACTTAATCAAATTACGTATAGTAGGAGTGACACCACTTCAAGCTTGGAACACCTAAGGAACGAAAGGCAAAAGCCCCATTTCATGCTTACTTTTTTATATTTATTTTTAAAAATAAGTAAAATAAGATTATCGTGATTTCAATTTATGATATTAGTTAAAATTATTTCTCTCTATAATTATTTTTTAATTATTTGATATTAAGTTTAACAATTAATAAAACAAAGAATGATAATAATTATATAATAATAATTAATAAAATTATAATATAAATATTAAGACATACAAATTTATTTTAAATTAAAACAAAATAACATAATGAAAATAATAATAATAATAACAATTTTAATTAAATTCATATGAATTTAATTTAAATAACAATAATAAGAATAAGAATAATTTCATACAAATTTAATTTAAAAAATAATAATAATTATTGAATTTCTTATTATTAATTATTATAATTATGTTATTTTGTTTTAATTTAAAAAACAATAATTATTAAATTCATATAAGATATTTTTTTATTATTATCATTATGTTATTTTGTTTTAATTTAAAATAAGTTTGTATGTTTTAATTTTTTTATTAAAGTTTTGTTAATTATATTATTATTAATTTCTTTTTAATTGTTAAAGTGACAAACATAGTACTAATTAATTAAAAATTTATTTGTTAATTATTATTATGTAATTTTTATTATTATTTATTTTGTTAATTGTTAAACTGAACTATCATAGTATCTAATAATTAAAAATTAATTGTAGAAAAAGAAAATATTTTAATTAATGTTATTAATTGAAATCCGTAGCATGTCATTTTTATTTTGACAAGTTTGAAATTTATCTATTTAGATAAGAAAATTTGCCTATTTTGATAAATAATTTTTTTTACCCATTTTAAGAATTAATATGAAAAATGTGCACTAAAATGGGAAAAAAGCTTTGGTTTTCACGGTTTGTTCTTAGTATTTTTCTTTACATACATATCCTGTATTCAATATGACACTTCCCTGCACCATGCATTCATCACCATTCATCAAGTAAGAACAACAAAAATAGTGGCTAATGGAAACGATAAAATAGCATTGGAAACTAAAAATCACAAGCTTTCATATTAAAGTCATGACGAGCTCCAAAGCCATTCACTCCATTGGTACTCTAGCCATACTCTGTACTGCCATTCTTCTTTTTCTCACTCACAGTTTCACCTTCAATCCTCTTGCATAACCACCTAGCTCAACCAGCCATTACCCACGTACCTCTATGCACCTTCACTGTGTTACTATGCAACCCCACTAAGTGTGAGCCACCCTCCTGCCTCCATTATCCTCCCCCACAACAACCCATACCCTTCACAAAGCCAAAATGTCTTTACTGCCCCAGGAACCATGCGCTTCCACCATGCAACTAACATCATCCACACAACCAAAATGCTATCACAAAAACCCTTAATCCCCGCCATCGTCACCATAATAACAATAACCACCCACCCAAGTTGCCTCTTTCAGAACTAACACTGCCAAAACCTTCATTCATTTATGCCACCGCTGAGTTTACCTCAACCACGTTGGGGTCTTCAAAGTGGCCACCCAATAGGTCTTCATTCTCTCATCAAAACTCCCATGCACCCACCACTTCCACCACTTATCTCCGAACAAAACCGCACCTCCAAACCACCATGGTAAGCCACCATGCAACTAACCCCATGCAACTACCATCTTGATCCTCCACCATGGCTCTCACGCGTCTCTTTCCTCGAAGCCAAAACACCCTTACGACGTCCCAAAGCAACCACCACAAAACAGCCACCATGAAACTCCCACCAGCTTCCGCCATGCACCTCCATTATGCCTCCCACGCACCTCTTTCTTCTAAGCCAAAACACCCTTAACGCCAAATTACTCCCTCAAACACAACAATCTTAACGCCACTAGGGCCCCACCACTCACCTTCCTCCAAGCACCTCTACCATGCCTCCCAAACAACACCCAAAACTGACATGTTAGCCACCATGCAAGCACCTTACCTCCCACCGTCACATATCATGCGTACCACGCCAACTCCAAACTAAAACACCTTACCACGCTCCACCCTGCCTCCCATACACCGCACCATGCCCTCTAACCACCAACCACAAGCACCTCCAGCATGGCCCTTGTCGACCAACCCGACAACAACACCAAGCCAAGGCTCATCTTCCCTCACCAAGAAAAAACCATGCCAAAATCGCAAACCACCTCCACTACTTTTGCCACCACTTCGCCTCCAAGCCTAACCACTTCACCTTCACCATTGTTTCCACCGTAGACCGTTGCTGAACCCACATCTCTCCCGTCGCACCGTCACAGCCATAAGGCACCATTCCTCCAAAGAGAACGAAACAAAGGAGAAAAATCATAAAAAACCCTATTCTCTTCCTTATGCTGCCGCTGCCACCGTGCGGGAGATCGTCGACACCCTCCGCGAGCTACCCTTCATCGTCAAGCCAGTGCACTGAAAATGACAACTTTCTTCAAAGCCCTCACCCATCCACCGGCTACGTCGAGCCTAACCTCCTCGGGCTCGCCACGGGCCACCGCCGATGTTGGCCCCGTCGCAGAGTCACCACACCAACGCCGCACCTTTATTGGCCCCTCATCACCATGTACGTTTCTAACCCTAATCGAGTTGAGTGAGTGGGCTACTTTCTGCACCACACAAATTACGACCCAACACCTATAAATTTTTTCCAATTCCAAAAACACCCTTAACGTTTTTTTTAAAAAAATATAACCATATATCATTTTCATTTTTATCATCTATGTTTTTATTTTAAATAAATTTTCGATTAAATTCTTAAATAACTGTTCGTGTTATACAAGATTTAATTCGGAAAGTTTTAATTTTGTTTAAGATATCGAAGGGCTGTACGCGTCAAGCGATATCCAAAATGAAGTTTAATTTTCAAAACAACCAAATTTTCAAAATTAAACAAAATATAAAACTTTCAAACATTAAAAAATATCAAAATACCAACAACCATCTCTACAAAGAACTATGTAACCCTGATTTTCCATCCGTGATAGAAATACGTAGGAGCAAGGTCAAACCTTGTCGGGCCCTCTAAAAATAAAAATAAAATCTCTTTGTTTGTTTTATTTTCATTTTTGCCTTTGTCTAGGAAAATAAACATTTTCAAAACCACACTAATTTTATTTATTTAATTAAAGGTACCGTCTTAGGACGGGCGTTTTGGGGGTGTTGATACCTTCCCCACACGTAACCGACTCTCGAACCCGATATCTGATTTTCGTAGACCTGTCTTATCTTTCTTTCGATTTTTCTATAGTTTTCCATAAAAACTATGGTGGCGACTCCATTATTTTGAAAACTTATTAATTTTTTCAGATCACCCTCCGTGTCGCGATTCTGATTACGACACGTTTGCAGTCCCCAAGTTAAGCAATATGGTTATAAAAAACAATTAAAGAAAACCTACACCAAAACTAATGTCCGCTCTCGACTCAAGTCTTCTCACACCGGGCACGAGTCCTTCCGAGAACCATAGTTAATAAATGCATCGAGTGCAGATCAAGTCTCGTCGAGCGTGTCTAAAGCCGCGAGCATTTGTCTTGAAGTGTGTCGGGCTCAACATGATTGACACCCGTCTCAATCACTCCCAAGAGCATTTACCCTAAAATGCATTGAGCTCAGCAATGATGAGTCGAGCTTGGACATTAATGATTCATCAACACCTTACACAAAATTAGTTATGGCTGCCTTTGCCTTTGTATTCTTGGATGGTGGAAAGAAACGGGCTAAAAACTTTGTCTCTATATCTTTTCGACTAATCATACTTTGGTTAGGCTGTTATTGAAGCCATACCTTAGCCTTTCCAATCAAAGAGAATGGAAGCAATCTAAAAAACATTTCCACCTCAACGGTTCTCATGAATCATCTAAGCCACACAACTCATAAAATGTTTATAGACGAGTATGTGGATCTTCATGATCCAAACAGGAAATTTATGCGAGCTAATCAATTGTAAGATAGCAGGCTTCATCTAAAAAATCTTCTCACTCATCGTGGGCCTCACAATGCTAGTGAAGCCTTTTGGACTCAAATATGTGATTGAGTCCCCTATACTTCTCCTCTGATTTTGATCAGCCATCTTGTTTTAAGGAAATTCAAATTCTAAATATTAGCTGGAGTAAAAGAAGATTGTACTATATATACAAAAATACACTAAAAACTAACAAAATAAATTAGTCCAAATAAATTACATATTCAAAATCATAGATCAAAAAAGGAGAAAAAAAATAAAAAAATTGAGTCTAAAAGAATTATAAAGGAAAAATTATAATGTATTAGAACACAAATCCATGGCAACACAAAATAATTTATACAATTATAATAAATTTAGAATTAAGAAATAACCCATAATTCAAAATTTGTGAAGAAAAATAAAATTAAAACAAATAAATATTTTTAGGGTTTTTTTATCAAAGTCATAACATAGAAAAAAAGGGTAAAATATGAATAGAATGAAAATTTCAGGGCTAGATTTCACCAAACATCACTATCATGTATAGAAACAAATTTCTTCTTTTTTATCAATAATCTATGTCAATCTACAAAATTATTCAAACCTGATTCCTTAGGAGATGATCCCAGATTATCTATTAACCATCAATTCCTTTATCAATTATATAAATAAATCTTGCATTCACACAACAAATCCTTGACTTGAGTGCTAGATGATATTGACTTCATTTTTTGATCTGCCAATTGTTTTGCTAACTTACTCACTTGTACCTCCAACTTTTGAATAAACATTGTAGTATTCTTCTGATTTTGAAGAGGAAATTGTATAAATTGTTGCATGGTAGCCTCCAACTTATTAACTTTCTCATACAGTGATCAATATTGTTGACGTCCTTGATTCCACATGTAATTAACCTCTGCACATTGGAAATCAGTAGTAGCATGAAAAAACCCATCGGAATGATTTCCTCCATAAAAATCGCATCTCAATATTGGTCGAGCTAGGACTAGTGCAACTTGTATGGTCTGTAATTGTCGAGGTAGTTTGACCATCTGCTAATTAAGAACCTCAAAAACTTATTTGGAGCTGAGAAAGCATTTGGAGAATTTAGCTCTAACACTCCTCACTTTTGTGTCTATCTTACTATGCTGACTTCTCTATTTAGTTAAAACCATAAACTCAATAATAATGATGGCTTCCTCTACAGTTTTGAACAAAACTACAACACCAAAAGAAGCATCAAGAATCATCCTTGTCTGTGGTTGAAGTCCATTACAAAGAATATGCGTTTGCATCTTCACTTTAAACTCGTGGTTGGGACCCTTCCTCAACAAAACCTTGAATCTTTCCGAAGCTTCACATAGTGGTTCACTAGCTCCCTGCATAAAAGTAGTTATGGCTTCCTTTGCATAAGTATTTTTTATGATGAGAAGAAACGAGCTAAAAACTTGCTCTCCACATCCTTCCAACTCATTAGGCTTTGGTTAGGTTGTGATTGAAGTCATGCCTTTGCCCTTTAAGTTAGCGAGAATGGAAAGAACCTTAGAAACAATACCTCCTCATCTGCTCCCGTAATACCAACTGAATCACCCAACTTATAAAAAGCATAAAGATAAATGTGTAGGTCTTCATGATCTAGACCTGAGAATTAATGAGAATTGATCAACTGTAATAATGCAGGCTTCATATCAACAATCTTCTCATTCATGGTGGACATCACAATACTTATAAAGTCTCCAACTATCAACTAAAGTAGAAGGAAGATTATACCTTGTATACACAAAATACACTAAAAACTAGAACCAAGAGATAGTTCAAATAAATTATATACAAAAATAAAAAAAATGAATCTAAAATAATTATTACTGCATACACTACTAGAAAATTGTTAAATAGTGACCGAAATTAGTGACCTAAAAAATCGGTCACTATGATGACCGAATCAGTGACCAAACAAATTGGTCACTATTAGTGACTGAATCAGTGAACAAAAAAATTTGTCACAGAATCGGTCAAAGATTCAGTCACAGAATCGGTCCCAGAATCAGTCACAGATTCGATCCCAGAATCAGTCACAGATTCGATCACAGAATCGGTCACAGATTCGATCACACCATAAACATAAAGATTGGATGGGAAAAAACCCCTTATTTGGAAAAGTCTGGATACTAGACGATATTAGGGCAGACTTGATACTACTGGAAAATCAACTTCCATTTTTTGTTCTTGAACAACTTTACAACCTCAGTGGTATGAGTGCGAATTTTGTTTACATTACTTACAACTATTTTAGAAGCTTATCTATAGGAGAAGTGTGTCCAGGAGAAAGTCCAAAACACTTCACTGATTTTTTAAGTATGGTTCTTAGAAAACCAGAAGAATACAATGAAGTTAGATATGTGTATAGTGCAAGCCAACTATCAGAGGTCGGTATTCAGTTTCAAGTAAATTCAAATGAAGGCTTACTTGACTTGACCTATTTGGATGATGGTACGTTTTTCATGCCAAACTTAAATATAAATGATGACATAGAAATGATCTTGAGAAATATAATGGCATTTGAGCATTGTCACCTTCCAGATATAGACATTATTAATCAATGCCTACAGATTTTAGATTTTCTCATCAACACTGAAAAAGATGTGAAGGTATTGGTTGATAATAAAATTATTGTTAATTGGATGGGTGATGTTAATGCAGTGGCTACAATGATTAACAGTCTGGGCTCAAATCTTCCTATGCCAAATTTCAGTTCACATTATTTCTCTATATGCAATAGCTTGAATAACTTCTATAAAAACCCTTATAACAAATATAAGGTCATCTTCTTGCAGTAGTACTTCAACACTCATTGGAAAATAGCATCTACAATTGCTGCAATTGTGCTACTTTTCCTCACACTTGTTCAAACTGTATGTTCAATCATCTCAGTATTTCATGGTAAGAAATATTATCAATATATCAATGTTGTTGAACTATTGTTAAAATTATAGCAACTTTTGTTTTTGTTTATGTGTAGATGGTAAGTAGTTGGGTCGTTAAATGTCAAACATGAAGGTGATCAATTGGGAAAGAAAACTTTTGATGATTGTACCTATAGTTTTATTTAAGAAAATGTTTGTAAGGTATTTTAATATGTTGTTATTTCTTTATCAAATAATAAAGATTTTAGTAATTTTGTATTGCTTTTAATTTATTTCTAACCTCTCTATTTTACTTTTCTTAATAAAATTTTAAATTTTTATAAATATAAAAATTTTTAATTGAATATTTATTAAAAATTTATTCCATTAAGGATATGAAATTTTATGTTTTTTTCATTCAGTTTTTATTATCAATTGAGATAATATAGTGGTATGATTTTGTAATCTCAAACACAACATTATAAACTTTAAGAATAGCATAAATGAAGTTTTAAAATCTTAACTATTCTTCTTAAAAATTTATGTTATGATTTTTTTAGTTTATTATTTAAATTTTGAAAATACCATCTCAAAAGAGATTCTTAAATCAAACTCAAATACCTACAAAAGAATGAATGAATTTGTTGTATAAAATGAAAGAGTTGGAAAGAAATTCGACTATGATATGCTCAACTTATTTAATATAATGATGATGATTTCTTAAAAATAATTTCTTTACAGAAAATGGCAGGATTCAATGGTGTCTTAAGATGGTGGCACAGATTGATAAGCTTTAATTTGTAGTTTAATTTCATGAGTTTTTAAGTTGATTTAGCTCTTAATTTTGTTTGAATTTAAATTTTATTTTCTTTTTATGATTCATTTTACTCTTTATTAAGTTTCTGTGGTGCAAGAGCAAATTCTGTTGAGATTAGGTGAAGTCTGAAGAGAGGAGCAGAAGGGAAGCTCGATTAAATGAAAAACATAGAGAAAGATCATAAGTGACTTATGGCACGAGCAAAGGATATAGCTTGGGCTAAAACTTGCTTAAAGAATATTCCAGTGTAGCCCAAATTTGAAGATGTGAAAGTTGAAGTAGGGAGTCCAAAATTTAATTCTACGAAATAACGGTTGTGGATATTGACCTAAGGGAGGAAAAGAAAGCTATAAAAAGCCAAAAACTAGGTCAAAGCGAGTATCACTCAATTGATGGTTGCCGCTTGGAAAGAGATAATTGTTCTTTTCTCTTCTCATGTATTTTCCATGGCTACCATGAGCAGCTAAGGTCCTTATTCTTGGGATTGAATGTGATTTCTTAACTTTGAATGCACTCTTGACATTACATAATATCATTAATCTCAATTGCCATTGTTTTACGTTTTACTCATACGTTGATTTATAATTCTGATTGTGACTAGAAAACACCTTTTGAATTTAGAACCACCAAAGGTATTACTCGTTGCATGTATAAGTTCAGAGATAAATTACAATGTAACGACTGTTTATAGCAACTGTGTTTAATGCTGATTAACATATTCAAGTAACTGGGGACAAAGCTTGGTATTTTAATTTATGAATTTCAATACTAGAGAAATTAGTTGAATGACTTTTATTTGCGTAAAATGGTAATTGAGGAAGATGATGTTAAAGGTAAATGATCAAGAGTGTATAAGAAGGAGATTAATGTAATTCAATCCCAAGATCTTCATTAATATAAATTATATCCATTCATTTGTTAATTGCTTTGTTTTAAGAGTCTGCTATTCAAATGAAATCAATATAATCTCATTCTCTATATTTCTGATTCACTATAATTTGATACAAGTTCAATTATCAATTACAATTTTGTTCCCTGTGTATACGATACTCATACTTATTTTTTATATTATTTGAGTACTCAGTACACTTGCTGAACAAAAGGAGTAATACAGTTATCCTATGATGTTGCAGTGGTTGCAAAACTAGGTGACTATGAAAGTAAGAATATTGACAAAAATAATACTAAAAGCAAAGATGTTAACTCAGGCACAACTAAGGGTTATATGAGGAAGAAAATAGTAAGTGTGGATTCTCACAAAATATTTTAAATACATTTCTAAGAAAAATATAGAAAATATAGAAAAAAGTTATACGATAATAAAATATTTGTTAATAAATTTAAAGTTATCAATTACATCTAATATTTGTAAATTTCATATATTAATATGATTACTAAATCATATTCAATTCTTACAAGAATGTAAAAATAAACTATAATAAGATGATTTGACTATAAATTATAACTAATTAATATTTTTGAATAACAATAATAATATTATTATAGGAAAAAACTATTAAAAGAAAAAATATACTATATTTCAATATTTAATCTAAAAATAGTTAAAATACCATTATCTATACCATTAATAAAGGACTCTTGATTCTTCTTTTGGATATATATAAAATTTTATTATTTTATCCTTTGAGTAACAACTTTTTTTTAACTAAAATAATTATATATAATAAAAACATTTACCTACAAAATAAATAACAACTATTTACTATAAAATTATAAAAAAATAATTATATTTATTTTTATAATTATTTTAATGAATATTCTTATAATCTAATAACTTTTTATTGCAATACTTATTTTTAATAATTATTTATACCATTATATAAAAAGCTACGTTATTTGGTAGCTTTTTTTGGTGTCATTTTTTAACTGGATATCTTTATCTTCTAATAAATGAAAAATATTTTACTTATTTATTTAATAAAATAAATAATTTAATAAAATTATATATATGAATTTAAATTATATTATTTTTTTACTTTTCAATTAATTATTCATAAAAATAATAAAAATTATATATTTTTTATGTAATAAAACTGTGAATACACAAGTCTCTAGAATAAAATTTTATATATAAAAAAAAAAACTTATAATACTTTGCTAAGTGAACCAGTGGTTAAGAAAGTCTTTGCATACCTCTTGGTTAACTAATGGCTTTAATAGCTTCGTCGTCGCTTCTTCAACCAATAGTGAGCCATCATTGGTTTATTATATATATATATATGCATATATATATATATATATATATATATATATATATATATATATATATATATATATATATATAT
>Ga0209489_110362_pt1 | contig 10584 bp, 6 predicted proteins | sample SiratrowhiteBW_FD_187527 | JGI IMG/M metagenome (GOLD analysis project Ga0209489, IMG submission 187527) | Root nodule microbial communities of legume samples collected from California, USA - Siratro white BW (SPAdes) (version 2) | ecosystem: Host-associated > Plants > Roots > Nodule | place: USA...
GTTTATAGATTATTAAAACTAAGATATACTTGAATGGAACACGTAAATAGTTAACCAAAAAATATTTTATTGTTAGCAAGAATGTAAAGATTCTATTTTTTTTTATATTTAAAAAACAGTTTAATTAATGAAAGATTATGTTAATGAAGATTGATAAATGTCTTATTACACTTAGTATTAACTAAACAAATTTAGGTGTAAACCAAAATAATAAAAATAGAAACATTACTTGACTAATTAACTGGTTAAGAAGGGACCTCGATTATAAAAAATTATAAGATATTTGTTATGAATGAAATATTTAAACTTTATTATACTGACAGTATATTAATGTAGTTAAATAAGTGAAAAGTTGGTTTTATTTAATGCAAAATATTTTAAGTTACATTTTATAAAATAAAAAATGACTAAATAATTTTAAGAATGAATTTTAAAATTTATAATATATTAAATATTAATTATATATGTCGTGTATATACAAAGAGCTTTTATTATTGTTTTTAATTCGTTTTTTCATGAGCTTTTTAGTACTATATGTTAAATAAAGATAACTTTAACCATAAAAATATAAAACAGGCAGAATATGTAGAAGTGAAGTAGTGAAGAGAAAAAGAACAATTTCATGATCTAAATCATATTTAAGAACAAATATATGAGAAAGGATCGTCCATCAACATACCCATACATACTATTCACAGAAAATCATATACCCACATTATTTAGAGTTTAAATTTGTCCAATATCGAAGTAAATTTATAGCCTAGGATAGTTCCCATTTCAGCTTTGGTATCCAATTTGGATCTTGTAGTTGCTGTAATATGAACATAGCAGATTTATCCGAAGATCTTCAAATGTTTTGCAGTGTGCTTCACTCGTATCCAAGCTTCACTTGGTATTTTCTCTTAAATAACTCTTGCAGGTAGCTTATTCAAGAGATACATTGGTGTAAAATTTCAAGCAAAAGCTTTTTGGTAGTTTTTTTTTTCCTACAATTAAACATCTTGCTATATCCATATTTCTGATTTTTCTCTCAAAAACTCAATTCTATTAAAGAGTATAACTGACTGTCAATTGATGCATAGTACCCATATCTTCACAAAACATGTTGAATTCATTGGAAGTATACTTCTTCCTGTTATCTGATCTCAACATTTTAATTTTTAGCCACTTTGAAACTCCACCATAGATATAAACCTTTTAAAAACATAAAAAATTTAAGCTTTGCTTGCTAAAATATACACCCATGCCATTATGGTACAATCATCAAAAAAATTTTGACTTAGAGAGCACATACTCATAAGACCACACAAGTCAGTATGACCAAGTTTCAGGTTGTTCTTTGCTCATGTGACATTTTATGAAGACTTCCTATGCATCTTCCAAATTGGCAATCAATACATCAATCATCAATGTTGCCTATCAGAGGCATGTCTCTCACCATATCATTAGTCCGCAAAAATGTCAATGTACCCATATTAAAATGACCATATCTTTTATGCCATTATGCAGAATCATCATGCTAAAGACACATTGAATTCGAAGCTTACTCTTATGCCAACAATATTTTGACAAGTGATTTGTTCTTTTGCATGTAGTACAAGGAGGAAAATTGCCCCATACAGCTGATTCATTTAAACTCTCATCGATCTTATTTCCCCCCTTTTGATCACCACCTATAGGTGTAGTTCAACTTTTGAATTTTCTGAATTTGTTACTTCCCCTTTAGTCTAGTTTGAAATGCACCTTCAGTTACATCATGCATCCTCAGAGAACCTTTGCTCCTGAAGTTGGAATTTACTAACCATCTCAAAAATAATTAATTTCTTGAGATCACATGACTCTTCAATTGCAACAACTTTGGCTTAAAACTTTTCAGTAGGCTAATCAACATTTTTTCTGCAACCTGTTGTCTTCTTAAATCTCACCATATAGCTTCATTTGACTCACCAAATGTGACAACTTTGATACGTACCACTATTACGTCAAGGGAGCTTTAGCCATAAAACAAACAGAACCATAACCGCTGAAAAAAGAAAAAACGGAACCATAACATGAAACGAGAAGAGTGGTGAAGAGAAACAAAACGATTTTTGTATGTTCTACTGGTTGGGAAAATCTAAGGAAGTAACACAGAAAATTTCAAATAACGAGAACTGAGTCAAAAATTTATATAAGGAAGGAAATGATACTAGCTTCAACCTAAAACCGTAAAAATCTCATTTTTATTCAACGTGGAACTTAGACTCGCACTTATATCTAACACTGTATTTAATACCAATGATATCTAAGGATAAATACATGAGAAATGACAACCTATAATTGTACCCATACATGCTGTGAGCAAAAGATCAGGTAATCTCTACATTCAGAGTTCAAATTGATGACTGAACATTACCACTAGGATAAGCAAACTAATTAAAATAAGTAAACATAATTAAAACAATAAACAGAAGAGTTTTACAACCCATTAATTTAACAGTATATAGTTGATTTATCTGTCATTATTTCTGCTACTTATAATATCTTTACATTTGGATTTTGCAGCTAAATATGCAAAACATCCGTATGGTTCTCTTGGAAAGAAGGGGATGGTGGCAATTTTAACCATTGCTATTTTTATGTTACTGTTTTTGGCAGTCACTTTCGTGTATTGGTTTGTTAAAGCCAGGAAACAAGGTACGTTTTAAAATTATTATTTACCAAGCTTGGGATTGCCATGCCAAGTCTAAATTAATAGTGTGCTCAAATGTATTTGTTTCCTTGTTTGATGATAAGGGATAAGAAGAGATCGCAAGTTTTCCTTTCGTCTTAACTTGGAGGACTCTACCGATCTACAAGAATTTGAAAGTACAAAAAATTCAGATTTACCATTCTTTGATCTTAGCTCCATAGCTGCTGCCACAGACCATTTCTCTGATTCTAACAAGCTTGGCCAAGGGGGTTTTGGTTCTGTTTATAAGGTAGTCATTCTTCTTTAACAAGTCCATATTCAACTCCATTTTGCTCCTTTTAATGCCTAGTATCCATATCACATTACATATATTGTTAAGTTTACCTTGGATGATGACTTCAGGGTCTACTGAGTAATGGAATGGAAATAGCAGTGAAGAGGCTCTCAAAGTACTCTGGACAAGGCATAGAAGAGTTTAAAAATGAGGTGGTTTTGATCTCAAAGCTCCAACACAGAAATCTGGTGAGGATCTTAGGTTGCTGCATTCAAGGAGAGGAGAAGATGTTAATCTATGAGTATTTGCCTAACAAGAGTTTGGACTCTTTAATTTTTGGTATGTCTTGTTTTCATCTTTGCTGCTTAGTACTTGAACTCTCACTTTGGACGTAGTCATGTCCATACCTAACTATTTACAGTGAAACGTTCATACATGAAGTATTAGAACAACGAATTCAACATGCCTCACTCTTGATGCCTTGAATTTTTGGCCCAGATGAATCTAAAAGGTCAATGCTAGACTGGAAAAAGCGATTTGATATCATCTGTGGGATTGCTAGAGGAATCTTATACCTTCATCAAGATTCACGATTGAGAATAATTCATAGAGACCTAAAAGCCAGCAATGTCTTGCTGGACTCTGCATTGAATCCCAAAATTGCAGATTTTGGTATGGCTAGAATATTTGGTGGAGACCAAATTGAAGCAAACACAAACCGTGTTGTTGGAACCTAGTAAGTAATACAACAAACACAACATTAATAATCTTGATTGCATTCTTTGTTACTCAGACAGTACATAAGTAAATAGTTCACATCATATAGTGATTTCATTTTGTTTTACTTTTGTAGTGGCTATATGTCACCAGAATATGCCATGGAAGGACAATTTTCAATAAAATCTGATGTGTACAGCTTCGGAGTTTTACTTCTAGAGATTATTACAGGCAGAAAGAATAGTGGTCAATATGAAGACATTACAGCCACAAATTTAGTTGGACACGTTAGTATTTTTATGAGAACTTCTGCTGCAATTTAAATATACTCTTCAATAGTCCAATTGACTTGATTTTGAATTAATGTAGATATGGGATCTATGGAGAGAAGGGAAAACCATGGAGATTGTAGATCAATCACTAGGAGAGTCGCGTTGTGACCTTGAAGTCCAAAGATGCATACAAATTGGTCTTTTATGCGTGCAAGATTATGCCGCTGACAGACCATCGATGTCAGCAGTTGTTTTCATGCTAGGTAATGACTCAACTCTTCCTGCTCCAAAACAACCAGCGTTTGTTTTCAAGAAAACTCATTATGAGAGTTCAAATCCATCAACCAGTGAAGGAATTTATTCAGTAAATGATGTAAGTATAACTATGATCGAAGCTCGCTGAAGGCCAAGGTTTTTGGAATTGTGTGTGGAAAATGCTATTATGGTGCTTGTGTCATGAATAGAACAATACTAAGGTTTGCCAAAATATTGTATATGGTAAATTTACAAATTATCCAATTTAGAAAGATGATGTAAAAATAAAGGGAATAAGGTAGCCTAGTACACATTTTCCTTCTTGTTGAATAACGGCACTGCTCTAAGTACATTTTGTATGAAAGAAACTGTAAATCTCGTTAATATGTATGATTAGTGTTACTTCTTTTTTCTTTGACTTTTTGTTTTAAATTTAGAAAGCTAAACTATAGTTGTAGGCTGCAATAAAGCTACCACGCAATGCCTTGAAAAAGAAGAGGAAATGAATGTTGTATTTATGATGGCTATTATTATATCCTTACAATGAAAAGTGCAACCTGCGAACTTCAAAGCTGAAAAGTTCTGTTATTTTTTAGAGCCTCCACGCCATCAGAATTTCAATGGATATCAGTGCACAAAAGTCCATTTATTTATTTTACATGACCATAATGCTCCAAATGATTTTAGAGAAGCATATTGGCAAAATGCTACACATGTACCACACATTTAAAATAAAATCTACACCACCTTAAACAACTGAGGTAGCTTTTAGCTAGCGGGCGATGATGGTAGTGGCTGTTACTTCATATATTGAAGATCCTCCCCCTGATGTCGATGGCTCAGGCCAATCTTTGTCTCCATTGAAAAAAAATGCTGGCTTTTGGGGTGGGGAAAGAGGTGTTTCATTGCCTAGCATGAAAACAACTTCTGACAAGGAAGGTCTATTCACTGCATTTTCTTGCACGCACAATAGACCAATTTGAATGCACCTCAGAACAAGAGCTGGAGAATGAGATTGAGGCAGTGTTGAATCAACTATATCCAAGGCCCTTCCTTCTGTCCAAAGTGTCCACACCTACACGTGTATAAAATAATCATTAAATTAATAAGTGATAACACAATAATTTGTTTGCGAGTTTTAATGACTTTTGTCTGTCAACTTACATGTCCAATCAAATTTAGGGAGGGTCTTCCCTTTTCACAATCTGTATTCCTCTTGCCAGCAATAATCTCAAGGAGTAAGACCCCAAAACTAAACACATCCGATTTTGTTGAATACCGTCCATCCATTGCATATTCCGGTGACATATACCCACTGCATAACGCAAAACGGTTAGAACATTACGAATAATACATATTAATAACTCCAGTCTCCAGGTTTACGTGAATAATACACCTACTATGTTCCAACCACTCTTCTCGTCTTTGCTTGGATTTGATCTTCTCCAAATATTCTAGCCATGCCAAAATCTGAGATTTTGGGATTCATTGCAGCATCAAGGAGCACATTGCTGGCTTTTAGATCTCTGTGAATTATTTTCAGCCTTGAATCTTGATGAAGATATAAAACACCTCGAGCAATCCCCAAAATGATTTCAAAGCGCTTATCCCAAGTCAATGATGACTTTCGCTTTTCATCTGAATTTAAGCGTTAAAATTCTCAGATATGTATAAAAAATATCATGAAACAGAAGTATAACATTTTCTTTGGTGTAATGTTACAGTGGTTTAATCAGGGGATTTATGAAATGTTCTGTGCAAAGCTTGTGTGATGAAGTGGTGGAAAAATCTTGCTTGCACAAGAGATGGGCTTATTTAAGTGGCTTTTCTTATACCACCTATAAAGAAATTAAAAATAATTGAGTTTTCCATTGGTGACAAATAGGGAAGGAAGCTTATACAAATATTTATGCTAATCTAAGTGTAAATTTATATATAAAGGTTGGGGAGAAATGAGTGAGCAGAGAAAGACATACCGAATATGAAGAAGTCCAAGCTTTTATTTGGTAGGTATTCATAAACTAACATCCTTTCTTCTTTTTCAAAGCAACAACCGAGCAACCTCACCAGATTTCTGTGTTGAAGTTTAACTAATAATCTAACTTCAGTTTTAAACTCTTCTGTCCCTTGACCTGAATGTTCGGACAATCTTTTCACCGCTATCTCTTGTCCATTGGCTAGGCACCCCTGAAATGTTGATGACTCTTGAAACCCATTCCACTATTTTTTCATCATTTTTTTTTAAAATTCTATGGAAGGAAAAGTAAAGACAAAAAAGACACTTCTCACTACAGTAACTCATGCATGGTCGAGTTTGAGTTACCTTATAGACAGAACCAAATCCACCTTGCCCAAGCTTATTGTCATCACCAAAATTTCCTGTGGCTTCCGTTATCACTTTAAGGCTGAAAAAGGGAAGATTTGAATGTGTGTTGCTTTGGATATCGTGGTCGTCTTCAGGGGAAAATTGGTTTAAATGTTTCATCACTTTATCTGAAATTATAAATGCAGGACATTAAAGTGATGAAATATTGATAGACCAAACGGGAACGGTGACAGCACATAAATGCTTTGATGTCGTGCTCCAACACAAACATTTAAACATCTAAGCAATGTGGTCTACCAAGGGTATTCAGTCTAATATTCCTAATTAAGTGTAGAGATCTTTATAGTGACAGCACATAAATTTAAGACTTGTCTTATCTTACAATTTCCACATTGGAGTGCTGTGTAATAGCATCCTTAATAGTGAATGATGACGCACCTTTGCTTTTTCTCTTCCACAGGTAATATACACAGGAGAAAAGAATGACACTTGCTAGTACTGAAGCAATCAGAACTGCAACCATCCTCTTTTTACCCCGTATTCCTTTTGTTTTTCTGTTATAATTTGCTGACAAGAAGAAACAGTTCAGATAGGTTGAAGCAGAATCCTACGATATATATGTGGTGTTAAATTCATGAAGATAAAGTGGGAGGGAGTACCTAGTTCAACTGCATCAACACGGACAAATAAATCTTGGCCTTGATCACTCAGTTTTTGTATATCTATTAAATTTCCATGCCATGCCAAGCACCCACTTCCACCATTCCTTACATCAAGAACTGCATATGCAGTGCAAGAGCAGTTTCTCAAGCACTCCTTCCCACACTCTTCCAAACTCCAACCCTCTTTCGCAGTTGCCTCGGAGGTATCAGGAAGCTTCAGGCCTTCAACTTTCACAAACCCTTCTCCATTCCCACAAACGGACGCACCTGGCTTCCTCACGCACCCTCCTGACCCATCTCTGTTATCATACCAATCATGTGGGGATTTGGGTTCAAACCCAGGTAGACAAGTACACCGAAATTCCTCAAAGTTCAAAGGGTCACAGTTACTGTTTGATCCACAGGTTCCATAGTTATCACATTGATTTGTTGGTTCAGACCAGTACCTATTCCATTGACTCTTTTGGTTATCCCAAGTGAATACTTGAAAGAAACCTGACGGTTGAACTACTACCCTAGATATCGAGGACTTATCAACCATGTTATATGAGAGTATTACCTGGTTATCATCTTCTATAAATGAAACGTTAAAAGTAAAGATTTCTCTCTTCATGTCGGGTATACCCAACAATAATTCACCGTTCCACGATCCGCCTCGCCAAAAGGGAATGTTCTGGTGGTAAAAGAACAACTGTGGTTTCCCAGTGCTGCTTATTTTCAATGTGTAAGAACCTGTTCCGGGGTCATCATCTGTCTTCCAAGACTGGAGGAACCAACTCTGGTTTGTTCTTCTGCTAAAACCAACTCTCAGATCTTGAAGCAAGGTATCTGTGGGATGGTCAAAGCTTTGCCAGATGAAAGCTTTGGTGTTCTCAAGAATCAGAACAAGGTTACCGATATCAGTGAGTCTAGCCATGACTTTGGTGGTGTTTGGTTGGGAAGTTGAAATATTGGTAGACCAAACGGGAATGGTGCTATATTTGTGTTGGAGCACTAGGTTTCCATCTGGGTTGATTGAGAGAAAACCAGAAGTGTCATTGATGGGAGTGTTTCTGTTTGCCACCCAAGCAACCGTTTGTTCTTGCACGTTGTAGTACCATATTCCCACATAGCGGAAGTTGGACTTTCCTGGACTGAAGAATCCAAGAGCAAATGTCTGGGCTTTTGAAACAAGAATCTCTCCATCTCTGATGCCTTTGTCAGCAAATAGGGTATCAGAAGAAGAGCAAAACGAGAAGCTGAATAGTAGAATCTGAGCAAAGAGCAGGCAGATGCTATGCTTGTTGTGTTGACTCATGACAAAGCTTGGAAGACGTTTAGCATAGTGCATGGAGTTCCTCTTTCATACCCCTCTTGCATTTTATGAGGAGAAATAAATACTAGTTTGTACTTGTAGATTAGTGCTGTCATATCAAATGTGCTCTTTCTCCTTATACTAAATTTTCTCTAGCAGATTCATGAACCCACTACTACGCAAGACTTTTACTTGGATTGAGGACTACTACTATACTTGGGAACAATCATTGCTTTTGTGAAGCTTGTCTTTGGATCGTTGTGAAGGCTGCTGGATGCATAGGCAACAAAGGCCGTACCTAAAACGTCACTCTTTTGTGCCTACAAATAACTGTTGCATGGTGTAACAGTGCATTGCTTGCAGCACCAATTGCACAAAGACACATGACGAGGTTTCAAAGAATAGCGTATTTTTAGGACGGAGTAGTGGACAAATATACATTTAATAATTTATTAGAATCATTGGTGTTGTTTTGTGTTATCACTTTTCTCGTCATTCTGCTTTTCTATGTAATACTATATTACTGTATCTTAGAATACGCGATTTTGCTTAACTCAACTATTAACTTAAACCATACGGTAAGAGTTGATTATCACTAATTAATCTATCTATCTATATAATCTCTATCTTCTGCTTTTCAAATTTTGAGATGATGAAAACAACTTTTTTGATATTTCTTTACCTCATGTCATAAATTTAATACATTATCTCAAGATTACCCGTACTTCCCTTAAATGGAATAGTTAGTCAATTTGAAAACCAACTTCATTAATTTACAACTATCAACAACTTAACATAAAGTCGATGTCGTGAGATTACTAATATTAATAATATATTGTAGGAGGAACTCGATAAAATCCAAGTCCCATAACATGATAGAACTTATACAAAAGTTTTTCAGTTTTATCATAATTAGTATTATTTTTTTATTATTAATCTTATTATTATGACTATAATAAAAATAATAATAATTATTATAATAATAATAGTTATTGTTGTAATAATAATATTATTATAATATATTACTGATGAAAAAAAAGAAGTATATCCTCACTGATATGTAAACCTTTAAAATAAGGTCCTTCGTTCTGGAAATATTAAGTAACATAAATTAAATTAAGTGACAAGAAGTTTAACTTCGTGCATTCACTTGGTAGTCATCAACACCCACGTGGGCAAAAACACAATCACCAACAGATATGCTGACTTATTACATGGAACAAAAGAACCAACTTGTGCTATCAAAATATTTCTCATTCTCTCTTTTCGTTTCTTCTTTCCACTTCTTCCCTTTTATAGTTTTTCTCTTGCTTCCAATCCAGTTTCGTTTCTGTTTTGTCTCACCATCCAACCAATATATCAATTTTCTTTTCCTATTTACATTCTTCTTCCACCCATTTTGTTTTTTTTTCTTTGAATTAGTTTCTCCTTTAATTATTGAATTGATCTATCTTTCTACTTTTTTTTTTTTTCCTTCTCTTCACTTATTCGTTTCTCCATTAAAATTTGTATTCATCATTCTTTCTCTTTCTGTCTGATTTTGTTTCCAAATAGTGTATCTCCTTCTTCTATCCCTCCATTGGCTCACAGTTTCTCCTTCTTTATTTATTTTTTTTTTTTGAAAACCAAAGGTGATTGAGTAGAAAATAATTTTTAAAGATTCACTTTCTCACTCTACAAAGAAAACAAATAATAAGATATGATATCAGATAAGTGTTGTTATCACGTTTATTTAATTAAGTACGATATCCAATGTAGCCACATATTTACATGTTGAATTTGTCACCAGATTCACATTTTGTGTGAACAATATACATGTCTGAGGTAGCTCTTAGCTAACGAGCACTAACAGTAGTTTCTGTTATTTCATTTATTGAAGATCCTCCGCCTGATGTTAACGAGGCGAGCAAATGTCCATCGAGTAAAAATGCTGGCTTTTGGGGTTGAGAAAGAGGTGTTTCATTGCCTAGCATGAAAACAACTTCAGACAAGGAAGGTCTATTCGCTGCATTTTCTTGCACGCACAATAGACCAACTTGAATGCACCTCAGAACAAGAGCTGGAGAATAAGACTGAGGCAGTGTTGAATCAACTATATCCAAGGCCCTTCCTT
>Ga0209489_110366_pt1 | contig 10579 bp, 7 predicted proteins | sample SiratrowhiteBW_FD_187527 | JGI IMG/M metagenome (GOLD analysis project Ga0209489, IMG submission 187527) | Root nodule microbial communities of legume samples collected from California, USA - Siratro white BW (SPAdes) (version 2) | ecosystem: Host-associated > Plants > Roots > Nodule | place: USA...
TTAGACGGATTAAGTGAACAAGCCATATTAGATTTAACATGTCAAATGACAATGGCAGCTACTGCCCATAAAACAAAAGGATGTAGCGACAAGGCTGCCGCTATAGCCATAGTACAAGGATTCACTGGTCAGTTAAAAGGCTGCTGGGATAATTTATGCACAGAACATGATAAATTAACAATAATTAATAGTGTTAAACCAGAAACAAATCAAGAAGATGCAGTATCAACATTAATTTACTCCATAATACAAAAGTTTGTAGGAGATCCCAATATATTTAAAGAAAGATCAGCAAATCAATTAGCAAATTTGTACTGTCCAACCATGTCAGATTATAGATGGTATAAAGATACATTCTTATCAAAGGTAACTTTAAAAGAAGATGGGTTTGCTGGATTTTGGAAAGAAAGATTCCTTGCCGGCTTACCTAAATTATTTGCAGAAAAAGTAAAGTTAAACTTAGAACAACATTATGGAAAACCTATACAGTATGATATATTAACTTATGGACAAATACACAACATAGTAGTAGATACAGGAATACAAGTATGTACTAACTTCAAATTACAAAATAAACTTAGAAAAGAAAGTATGATAAATAAAAAAGAATTAGAAACATTTTGTCACCAATATGGTATGGAACCTATTAGAGCACCTAGTGCTAAGAAAAAGAAAATAATTAAAAAACAGAATAAGGTAGAAAAGAAAACATATAAAAATCCATATAATAGACAATATAATAAAAAACCAACACAAAATAGAGTTAGAACCCTCTAATGATGAGGCAAAAACTTCAAACAACAATTATATAAACTTATTAAGTTTGATTACTACTCATAAATGGCATGCTGAGATAAAATTAGTAATAAAAGGAGAAATATTTAATACTATAGCATTAATAGACTCAGGAGCAGATGTAAATTGTATACAAGAAGGATTAATACCAACACAATATTATGAGAAAACAATAGAGAAAGTAACTAGTGCAAATGGTTCTAAAATGAATATCCAATATAAGCTTTCTAATGCAAAAATTTGTAAAGGAAAAATATGTTATAATACCTCCTTTGTATTAATAAAAAACATGAATACTTGTATGATATTAGGAACCCCATTCTTAACATTATTATATCCTTTCCAGGTTACTGAAAAAGGATTAATAACAAATACCATGGGCAAAGAAATATGTTTTGAGTTCATAAAACCTCCTAGAGCTAGAGAGTTAAATTTATTAAAAGAATCTTCAATATCACACATAGAGGGAAAAAGAAAACAAATAAATCTATTAAATAAAGAAATAAGATTTAAAAGAATAGAAGAACAACTTAAAAATCATGGTATTCCAGACCCTTCTAGACCCTTCAGCCTTCCTAATAGTTGAAACCGATGCATCAGAATTAGGATATGGGGTGATTTTAAAGCAAAAGATTTCTCATGATTCAAAAGAACAAATTGTCAGATATCATTCTGGAATCTGGCATGCATCACAACAAAAATATTCTACCATTAAAAAAGAAATTCTTTCAATAGTTTTATGTTTACAAAAATTTCAAGATGATTTATTCAATAAAAAGTTTTTAATTAGAACTGATTGCAAAGCTGCACCAAGTGTTTTAACAAAAGATGTTCAAAACCTGGTTTCAAAGCATATTTTTGCCAGATGGCAAGCCTTATTATCCTGTTTCGATTTTGAGATTGAACATATTAAAGGAGAGAAAAATTGTCTTCCAGATTTTCTGACCAGAGAATTTCTACAGGCTTCAGAATGAGTGGAAAGCCTGCGTCCAAAGAACAATATGGCCCCCCACTGGGGTCACAAAAGTCAAATAATACTCTTTTAGAAAATAAAGTCTCTTCATCAATTTCTCTTAGACCACAAATACCCTCACAAAACTCTGATATTACTCTAGCCAACATTCTAAAGTCACCACCACCTGCACACACTAATAGATATACTCCTTTACAATATACCAATATCTTAGTTGGACCTAAAGATTTTACCACAACCCCTTCCAAATTATTAAACCTTACACCCTCTCAAAATCTTTCTACACAAAACCTAAAACCTCAAAGCTCTATGGGAGAATACATAGACAAACCTGAAACCTTACCAGTAATAATTCTAGAAAAAGAATGGATAAAAGAAAGTCCTCACCAAACCACAAAAGAATTATTCCCTACTACTTTCCATTACCTACCAATAGACCTCACCAAAACAGAACTTTTAATGAATTCATCCTAGTAGACACAGATTCTGCAGAAATATCTCATAACCCAGACAAAGAAGGAAACATAATTTACTCAAAAATAAAAATCCTCCATATCATAACTCCACAAGAATGGAATCAACCACCTCATGAAACCAAGTCATTCTCTAGATATTTCACCCCTCAAAACTATTCTTATTATGATTATATTGAAGCATGGACAAATGTCTTATACCTATACCCAGAAAGACACTCCTGGTTCATATGGTTTAAAAAAGGAATATCATTAAAGTTTCCCAAATGGTTTATCAAATGGTTTAAATATTTCGGTCCATTACCCACAATATTCCCAGAAAGAATTACAGAAGTATATACATATTTCCGAGAAAAGTCCACATATGTATCAGGTTATAGGCTAATTTCTTTTGTAGCCTCACAAGCTATTACTTGGATATTATCTTGGAATTATCTTATTATTACTCCATACGAAGGAACAGATATAAAAATGTTATCCAGACATATCCGAATAAAATGGTGGAAAAAATTTGATACTGATGTTGTTTGTATAAGAAAAATTCAGGAATGGTTAACTCAAGACCCAAGTTCAAAGCAAGAAGTTTCATCCCTCAATAAAGAATCATTGTTCTTATCCAATAAACAAAAGATAATGGCTGCTCTAGCTTCAGCATCATCAAAAGAAGAGTTTGAGAAGACTCTAGAAAAAGTTACTTCATTACACGGTTCAGCAAAAGATAACTCTGAAGAAGGGTCCTCTCAATCAAATCCGTATCTACAAAATGAAGATATGTACTACAACTAATCAGCATAAAAAGCAGAAGCACTCAAGAAGGCATCCAAGAACAGTAGAAGCACTCAAGAAAAGCATCCAAGAACAGTTCAAAATAGTGGAAGCACTCATGAAGAATCTTAGAATAGTGTTCCCACTAATAAAAGTTAGGCACCAAAGTCAAAAGCTGTATAGTAAAGTAATAATGTAGTACTATTTGTATTTTGTCTTATAGTAGCTAGAATTGTCTATATAGAGGAGCCTCCTAGATGAAGGAAGGCATGAGTTCGAGGAGTTCGAATGAGGAGTTCGAAGAGTGTAATGTAATATGTTCTCTCTTTCTCTTTCTTCTAAATAAATCTTTGTAGATGTTTTCAACCCATGCTTGTTCCTCTGTAAGTTTTTTCTACTTTTCATTTCTATTTTCAATATTGTTACCTTCCTCTGCATACATGTAAGTTTTTATCATCTTTTTGTATTACTTAAACCAATCCTGCCAAAACTGGTATCAGAGCACGTGATCCACCGAAACAAAGCATTTTCTTTCAATTATAAAAAAAAATTAATAATGTCTAAGCCCGCAAGTTCATAAGAAAAAGAAGTTTGATATACTTTCCTCACTCATTTTTTATACACATTCGAATCAGATCCACCTATAAACTTTGGAAGTTTTACATTATTTTTCATAAATTCTTCTTGATTTTCAGTTCTATGTTGATGTTTTATTTCTCTTTAAACTCTCATTTCTTGAGAGAAATTCTCCATATCACCTTCCAAATTTGAAGAAGCTCTTGATATTATTCTCTTCCTACTCTTATGTTTCAAAATTTTGGATCTTTTAGTTGTTTTGCTTCAAGATTTGATACAGATCCTTAAGAGACACTTGAGCTTCATCTGTTCCTCTTTTAGGCTCTTTGGCGGACTCAAAGACATTTCTCAAAAACCTACACAAAAAATCAAGACAAAAAAAAAAAACACAACTACACCAATAGTGTAATGGTTAATAGAAAAAATCATAGTCTCTCTCTAAGTTTTTAAGTGTTTGGGTTTTAATGCCTAAAAGAAATAATAAGAATATGAAAGGTTGGTTACACTCAATTCCTTAAATAAAGAAGTTCAAAAGTTCTCTAAAATTATTCCAAATGAAGAAATACTATCTCTGAAGTGAAAGAGAAAACAAACCTAAATGCACTCGAACCTTTAAAATTCTAAAAATTTTAAGACAAAACATAAAGAATTCAAGAAGACAAACTAAAAGTACTAATTAAGAAAAGGAACCAAAAGATTATACATAACTATATGAAAAATTAACTAAAAAAATGTAAAGAAAAACTTGAAAAAGACACTAAGAAAGGCAAAATTTGACTCATATGAATCATGTTAAATATTCTCATGAAAAGCATAAAAAATATACACATCACAGGAGACAAAACCCATTCAATTTAGTGATGTAATTTGTGAATCCCCTTTGAAAATCAATTAGACAATTGAATCAAGAAACTAGGACAAACTAGTCATGAGCTACTAGTAATTTTTCTTCTAATTTTGGCACTTATTTCTTTTGATTCTTTTTTAAACTCTCTTGAACTTTTAAATATAAGTCGGCAATCTATATTAGTATGTCTCAAGAAATATTTGTTTGAGTTTTTTATTATTGAAAACAATCACCAAAAGAACTACTAAAGGAAAATGGGATTCAACACTTGCACTTGTGTGCTCATAAGTCACAATTCTTTCAAAACATGTTCAATCTTAGGAAAACTTTCAAAAGAGATTTAACACTTTTTAAACTCTAGAAAACTTAAATAAAAAAAGAACTTACAGAAAAAAACAAGAACAAGACTCCCAAAACTAACCAAGCATCAACATCATTTATCTAGAAAAAAAAATTGGTCAATCTTGCAAGATAGAGATACAATAAATTGATTAATGAAACAAACTAATAAAACAATGATGAAACATGTTATAAAAATCATTAACAAGGTTAATCCAAGGAGTTAAACAAGAATAAAACAAGAATCATATCTAAATATATATGAGTTTCCAACCCATTCTTGAAGAACAATTACTTGGAATGTGATTAACACTTAGAATGAGTTTATCCTTGATAACATTGCATGTGAATGTTAAGATCTTGATTAACTCCAGAGGTGTTGGAGAATGGAAACTCCATGGAAATACAAAGAAAATGACACAAGCAAGAAGTAAGCCAAGGAGAAACCCATGCAATTTTGATTAACATTCAAATGAAAAATAAGAACAAGTAAAGAAATGAAAGTAAAAATGGATTGAGACAAGAAAAATGAGAAGAAACACCACTTTAATATAAGAACTAAAGGATAAGTGCAAGAAGATTCACCACTAGAAAAAGCTTCTTAAGTTAAGAACCAAAACAAGATAAGAGAAAACTCAAACTCTCACAAACTCACAAAGGAAACTTTCATTTAATTCCATTATGTGTTTTAAAAATGAGAGAGCATCCTATTTATGACGGAGGAGCTCAACCTAGGCAGAGGAAAATGGACAAAAGAATGGATTCAACTTTTCTAATCAAGAGTTAACTTCACTAATATGATTAACATCTCTTAACCCCTAGAAATGAGGAAGTGTACATTAGTAGTTCTGTGAATGTAATAATTATGTGATAAAGAAAGATGACTCTTGGAGAAGTCACATATGAGACACCTATGTACCCTCTAATGAACACAAAAATGACTCTTGAAAATTTGAAGGGTCAAGTGGAAGAGTCAAACTATCCCATATGCACTTTGAAAATGACATGTGGTAGTTAGAAGCTCCAAAACTTGGAGTCTTCCTCTTGTTAGTCTTCATGAAATCTTTATGGAATCTCCTACTTTATTTTTTTTGGTCATGCTTCTTGTATTTTCTTTTCTTGTCTCCTCTTCTCATTCTTGAATAAGCTTGTTTTCATCTTTATTTACATAAGTAGGTAATTATTACCTTTGATTTTGTGGTAGTAGGTATGTTACCAACGAATGACAAGTGGTAAGTAATAAGTTACACTACAAAAAAATCGCAAATTACATATGAAAATTACAAACAGTTGAAAATCCGTATATAAAATTTGCATTATATACGAAATTTTACATAAGAATTCACATTCGTCTGTAAAATCATCATTACATATGATAAAATCAATATTATTAATAATATTACTACTATTATTAATATTTTTAATGTTATTGCTAACATTATTACTATTATTAATAATAATGATGATATTATTATTGTTAATGTTGATATTATTATTATTATTAATGTTAATATATTATTATTATTATTATGATTAATGTTGATATTATTAATAATATTAATATTATTATTACTATTAATGTTGTTATTATTACTATAAATATTATTATTAATTATTGAAATAATAATAATAATAATAATAATAATAATAATAATAATAATAGTCATAATATAATAATCATATTACGATAACAAAGTTATTTAATCTAGTTGTAAATTGAGTTTCATATGTACATGTGGAATTGGGATTAGAATCCCACCTTATCGAAATAGTAAATAGTATTAATAAAATTAATTATAATAACTAAAATAATTGCAAAAACAATCTTAAAGATAGTAAGGAAACTTGAAAAAGAAAATTATAAATAAATGTTTTTAAAAAATATTAATTAGATAAATTTTTTAGCCATTAAATACGAATTTTGTTTCTATGTAATTTCAATTTCTTTTTAGTGTTATGTATAAAAGTTGGAATGTACTTACCTAAGAATGAGAAACAATGGGTAAATTACCACAAATGCAAGACGATAGATAAATTACTTATGCATGATAATTCATATGTAATACCTACACGTCATATTTCTCATTTCTTATGGATAAAAATATATTTTGTTGGGAATATCAAACACTGGGGAGATCCCAAACAATAATGAGAACATGACCAAACATATAAGGGAATGAAACCACCTTCAACCCAAAACCTTAAGGCATTAGGTTTGTGGGTCTTCTTTCTTATATATTGCTCAACTTTCTCATTTCTACATAATGTGTGACTTAAACTCACACTTGGATACTTAATAATCTCCCCCTCAAGTGAGAGTCCCTTCCATATTGGTACACTCCCTCTCGAGTGGAAGCAAATAAACCCTTACTTGTATCGTCGTTCACACACTTATACGAGACATGCTTGCTTGAAACATCCGTCAGGAAGACTTTCGATACAGGGTCAAACTGAGCCCATTTGTCTGGTGACAAAGACGAACCATCGGCTCTTATACCACTTCTTGGAAATATTTGAGGGGGAAAACACTGGGGAGATCTCAAACAAGAATGAGAACAGGGCCAAACATATAAGGGAATGACACCATCTTCAACCCAAAACCTTAAGGCATTATGTTTGTGGGTCTTCGCTTTATATATTGCTCAACTTTCTCATTTCTACTCAATGTGGGACTTAGAATCACACTTGGATACCTAACAATCTTCTCCAATTGCTCTAAAATTTTTACTAGAGTTTTATCACTCACATTACGTTGTTTTGGACGGTTGGATTTGAGATCGGAGCTCTAGTCTGTTTCCAGAAAATTCGTGAACATTGTCTATTTTTCTGGTGACGAGATTCTTGAACTCTTGCTTATTAATTTCAATTTGTTGATATTTTTAGCCATTGTTGGTGACCATTTGAGGATTAGGAAGAGTTGTATTGATATACCCTATGATTAGTTTTTGTGAGACTTATTCTACCTTTGTTTTGGTATTAGTGGAGTATTTACCGTCCTGTGGGTTTTTTTATCTCTGTTGAGAGGTTTTTCCCACGTTAATTATTGGTGCTGATTTATTATTTTGTTTTCAACTGCATATTGGTTTTGTTTGGGTTGGTTGATTGCGTTCAGGGTTTCCATATTTTTATGATAAAAGTGAATCTTATTGCTTCGGCTGTCTGACTCTCATTAACTGGTATCAAAGCTTATCGGTTTTGGGCTTGTGGTTTAGTGAACAATGAAAACTAACATTAGTAGAATGGTTACTCTGAATGACTCCAATTATAATATTTGGAAGGCGAAAATGAAAGATTGCTTTATGTGAAAAATTTTCATACACCTGTTTTTGGTAATGAGAAGCCTAGTAATATAAGTGATGAAGGATGAAATCTCTTGCATAGACAGGTTTGTGGATATATTAGAATGTGGGTTGATGATAATGTGTTGAACCATATTATTGGGGAGACAGATGCTCGGGCTTTGTGGATTAATCTGGAACAATTATATGTTAGAAAAACTGGGAACAATAAGATGTTTTTGATAAAGCAACTGTTAGCTTTGAAATATACTGATGGGACATCAATGACAGATCACTTGAAAAACTTCCAGGGAATTATGAATCAATTATCTGCTATGGGTATCAAGTTTGATGAAGAAATTCAAGGATTATTGCTTCTTGGCTCCTTACCAGATTCATGGGAAATTCTTAGAACTTCATTGTCCAATTCTGCTCCTGATGGTTTAATCTCTATGGACCTTGCTAAGAGTAGTGTTTTGAATGAAGAAATGAAAAGAAAGTCATTGGGTACATCACCTAATTCAGATATTTTGGTTTTTGATTATAGAGGGAGAAGTAACAGTCATGCTCCAAACGACACAGATCAAAGTGGGAGCAACTCTAAAGGCAGGTACAAAGATGTTGAGTGTAACTATTGTCATAAGAAGAGGCACATAAAGAAATATTGTTGGAAGTTGAAAAATAAAAGTGAGAAGGATGATAAAGGTAAAGATAGCAGTGATGATGAAGACAGGATCAATGCAACTTTTGTTGAATTTCTTTTAGTTCATGAGTTTGAGTTTGCGAATCTTGTTGATAGCTTAACCAGTTGGGTGATTGATAGCAGTGCTTCTTTTCATATCACATCTAGGAAAGATTTGTTTATTTCTTATACTCCTGGTGATTTTGCCAGTGTGAAAATGGCTCATGAAGGTGTAGTAATAGGCATTGGTGTTGGACAGGTTTGCTTGGAGATGTCCAATGGTTCTAGATTAATTTTAAAGCATGTAAATCATGCTCCTGATGTCTGGTTAAACTTACTTTCTGTTGGTAAGTTGTGTGATGAAAACTATAACAGTTCATTTTTAGGTGATAGTTGGAAGCTCACTAAGGGTTCCATGATTGTGGGTAAAGGTACTAAGCACTCTACACTTTACATAACTCAGGCTAAAATTGTAAAAGATGTTGATCATGCAACTGATTTTATTGATGGGACTGACTTGTGGCATAAGAAGTTATGTCATATGAGTGAGAAAGGGAAGTCTGTTTTAGTTAGAAAGAATGTATTGTCTGATGTTGGAAAGGCACATCTGCAGAAAAGTTCTCATTGCTTTGTTGGGAAGAAAAATAAAGTGTCTTTCAAGAGTCACCTACCTTTAAGGAAGTCAGAGATAGGTGATTTGGATCATTCTGATGATAACAATGTTGATATGATGACAAAGACATTGCCTAGGAAGACAATAAACATGTTGCTCTATTGCCGGATTTGTAAAGGCCTCAACCTAGTCGACTCTCCTTGTGAGGTCCAAACCCATTATGTTTTGGTGTGTCTATGACACATGACATACCCAATATAATATCATTATAATTAGGGTAAAAGGCTAACCCTAGTGGGTGCAACCGTGTGTGCAACCGTGAGAGCATTGGTGTGTGTGGAGAAGTGTGTGAGCAACCGCTTTAAAGAAAAGAGAGAGGTAATTCGCAGCTACTTCCTATAGCAACCTGTGTTGGTTGTTTTGAAGATCCAATGGTGAAACCTTGTTTGATCGAGTTGCAATTTTTATTGAAGATTCCTCACTCATATTTCTTCAATTTGGATGGTGGGATTGTCTATTTGAGATCTTTAAAAGCGTCAGGAATTTTGTGAAGAGGCTCTTGTCCGCACGAAGTTCCTGTTACTGTCAGTCTTGGTTGTTTCGAAAATCCAACAGTGAAATCTTCTCCAATTGCTCTCACGGTTGCACACACGGTTGCACACACACCAAAATATAATGGGTTTGAGTCTCACAAGGAGAAAAACAACCCAACATATCTAAAATTATCTAAGAATTTTTTGCCTTTTCCTAGTGATTTTAGTTGTTAGTAATTGTGATTTTTTAGTGATACTTGTAATACAATCTTAATTCTTTGTTAAGAATTTTTTTTTTTCATTATTCGCATTTGTACGGTAAATTTGTATTCTCATTTTGTTATATAACAAAATTGTAAGAATGTCTAAATGTATACTATCTTTAGGAGATTAACTTTCTTGAATACCTTTAGATCTATAATTAGAAGTAGACAAAAAAAAAAAATACTTGAGTTAATAATCTCATAAGGATATTAAATGAGAATATAGGATAATCATGAATAACTTGTGTGTTAGTTATAGTTAATACTTCTTTATTAATAGAAATCCTTCAAAAAAATTTAACATGGACTTTAGTAATGTACAAATGAATATTTCACAATAATAATAATAATAATAATAATAATAATAATAATAATAATAATAATAATAATAATAATTATTATTATTATTATTATTATTATTATTATTAAAAATAATATTATT
>Ga0209489_110367_pt1 | contig 10577 bp, 3 predicted proteins | sample SiratrowhiteBW_FD_187527 | JGI IMG/M metagenome (GOLD analysis project Ga0209489, IMG submission 187527) | Root nodule microbial communities of legume samples collected from California, USA - Siratro white BW (SPAdes) (version 2) | ecosystem: Host-associated > Plants > Roots > Nodule | place: USA...
GATAAACAAACGAAAAAAAAAAAAAAAAAAATACACTGAAAACTAGAATAAGAGCTCCAACGGGACAGCTACAAGCTACGTACGTAATAAATTGTTGAGCATTTTTCACAAAATAAAATATACAGAAACCGTTTCGAGTTTCTACACTAGAGAATGCAAAAGATATCAGAATTCGACATACACGCACAAAATTGAGATTTAAGAATTTGTCAAAATACTTGTTCGGTTCTCTGCCTCCAGACAGTTTAGAATAGGCCATGACAAGAAGAACAAAAATAGGAATTCTTAATAATAGAATATTTGTTACACTAAGATGGTGTTGGATGTTTCGAAGTGTAGTGTTACGTAGAAATGAATGTGTCACAGGTGTTCAACCTTTATGGTTTTTTATTATTGGAAATACGAGTATTTTCCTCTCACATCTCTCAGTAAAGAGAAGGTTAAGGAGAAGATAGAAAGCTAAGTTTTGTATGATAGACAGTTAGGTTCATGATTCCTCAAAGACCCTTTTATTATTGGAGGGGAGTCATAGACAACACTCTCTTCCGTGTCTTGTCAGGTGTGATCTTTACTTTACACATGGCTTGGAATTTCTGTAGTTATGCCTCATGGTGGTCAATCTCATTATCTTCGGCATGGAAGTATGTTGGAGGAAAGACAGTATGCTTGGCATATTTTCTAATATGCTGTCAATATGTTTGTTGTAAAAATAAGACTTTTCCAAAACTTGACCTTTGATATGAAAGGGTTGATGGATCTCATAATGCTAAATGTCAGTCATGGTTTCTCAGAAGAATAAAGGGGTTTCTTGTTTGTTTTCTGATTGGTAAATGGAACCTTTTACTTGTATCAGACAATGTGGTTGGTTTGGACCTGCTTTTGATTTATATGATCTGTTTCTTTTAGAGGTTAAGCAACCCTTGTACTCATTTCAATAAAACCTCATTGGCGTATCACAGAAAAAAATTACAATCATAGTAAACAATTGGAATCATATAGATATATTAGAGAATTACATCATTATTGAGAATTTAAATTGTATCATCAGCTTCCACTTTACCTATAGATTCCTCTTTAGATGAGCAAAGTAATCATGATGCCCTAAGACATCTTAGGCTTGCACAATTTATCTGTATTTCAAGATTTGAGGCAAGCTACATAGACGCAACAGTAAAATGCTATACCCGCATGCATAAAGCAGTCTAACAGAAATCAGGAATGGAAAATTTGAATGAGTTAATATAATATGCAATCCTATAGTAGTAAATGAAATCAAGAGACTAACCATGCAACGAAAAAGATTTTGCTCTTCTGGCAGTTCTCAGATGTCACAAAATCAAAGTCATAGACAGCATATCGGCAATCACTTTCAGGCAAGGACGCAGTGAAATCATCATAGCTCTCAGCAGGGCCTCCAGTTTTCTCTACCACAACTTCTTGCTTTTTCTCGTCAATTTTAAAAACCACATAGCGATGAACTTTCTTCCTCTGCAATTCCAGGAACGTGTTTACGCTATGCTCAGCAACACCCATTCCGGAAGAGGCATTTCCCTACATTGAAGCAACATATTGATTACTTCTAAATTATAGCCCCTATCAAATTCAATGTTTTAACCATATTACAAATAGTGATAATGATAAGGACAATGATAGTGTTCTTACAGTAAAATGAATATCAGCAGTCAGGAAAAAAATGCTATTTCCTTGACGTGTATAGAAACAAAATACAACAACCCAACAGGGGATACAATCATATATTCCTAACACATGTAGCTCCATTGAACTGGGTCACAAGATACATATGCAGTATGAAAGTAAAAATAAAATATATTTCAAAAGTCACAAAATGCGCTTACTTATTTTGCATCCAATCCCTGGATTAATTAAAAATTCTGATACAGGCAACCCTAAAGTTAATTGCAACTCCAAGTCACTTCATGCATGGCAAAGGAACAAAATATTCAATAAACTTTCAATTGTTAGCATATGATCTAGCCTGATTGCTTGACCCCTTCCGTTTGTAAGATAGTCCGTATCATCATAGTGAACCAATTGAAATTTAAGCCAATGGAAAGATCAAAAACCTTCCCATTTCAATTTCTGAGTCATCTTCTAACCTAACATAGCACCGAAAATCCAACACATACACCACTCCCAACTGAAATGTATCAACGAAAAGTTTCAAACTACCATAATCTAGACCCAAACAAAAAAAAAAACAACACAGAGAATAATGATAAATGTCGATTTGAGTGTAGCAAACTAAAAACACGAGATTAAACAAAGATGTAGCATTAAAGTATTTTAAAAAAAAATAAAACTAAAACTGGGAACCACAAAGTGGAGATATAAATTAAGAACCAAAATTTGTAGCGTCAGTAAAATTGGACAGAGACAGCGCAAAAATAAATAAAAGTTCAACAAAATCAAGTGATAACAGCACAGGCAAAATAAGAAAAATAAACCAGAAAAAAAAAGTGTTAATTAAAAGAGAAAGAGAGAGAAAGGCGAAAAGATGAAAGGAAGCTTACCCCTCCCCCTCCTACTCTGAAAGCCATGGATAGAGTGAGATGAAAGAAGGGTCTGCGCAGAGAGAAAGGTGAGAGAAATTGTGTGGAGAGAAGAGAAAAATTGTGAAGAAAGTTATAAAACGTGAAAAAGGTATTTATTCTCTTCACTCTGCAGGAAGAAAGGTAAAGTAAAACCAACGCAAAGGGAAAACCAACTACCACAGAAAGAAAACGCAAATATGTGAAAAAAGTTGTATTCTAATGCCATCTAATGCATTGTATTCTAATATAACTTTTTTATCTTAATAATGTTATTATTTTTTACCAGTTCAAGCATTGTAAAATATATCTTAATTATAAGTATATTTTATTTGATTTTTTATTTATAGTCGGTGTTAAGATTAAAATATGGCAGTTGCTTCTGTACAAATTACGACATGTACTTATAGTTTTTTTTAAATGTCAAAACTGTCCTTAATATTATTGTTTTGAATGAAAATGCAGTGTAAGAACACTGCAAGGACAATGCGTTGTATTAACGTGAATCCTCATTCTAAGTTTTTTTTTTTTTTTTTTTTTTTTTTTTCATTTTAGTCATAGTATTATCACCTTTCTTCAACTGATATAAAAAAATTTAACCGTTATTCTCTCTTTAGATATATCTACAAACTCCAATGCACCTTTTCATTGTGAATTTCATCGACAACTTGAACTTGCTCAAACTTATATGTAGAAAAATGAAAAGAAAATGAGTTATTAGTATAGATAAACACATTGTGTGTTTAGTGACAAAAGATAAAATTATGTTCAGTAACAAACAGAACAATTTTAGTATTTTATAAAAAATTTAAATGCAGGTAGCCATTTGTATATACAAAAGTGAATATATCAAAATTTTGGTAGAAACATATTAACATTGTTCCATGAACTTTAATTATTTACGAAATTTATGATTGCTAAAATATTGACCTAACTCTTTTCATTTAGGTGATCCTGTGTGAAGAACTTACCTACCCACTCTGTAGACTAATTAGTCTATCCTATTTTTATGAATGGATTACTAAAATAGATTAATTTCATATTTCCGATTCAGTCTACTGAATTAAAAATAATTTTTATCTTTTAAAACGTTTTTATTAAATTATTCCTTTTATCAAACTACCACGCTAAACTAAATGAAAACGTTTATTGTTTTCTTGTAGTCAACGCAAATATACTTGACCGGTTCTTAGCAAAAACAATTTTTTCTATTGATTAAAAATTTATTCTTTATCTTTTGCAAATTTCACAATTTTAGTCGTTTAATTTTTAATCATTCATAATTTATTTTCTGGATGTTATTGTATATAATTTTAAGTCGTTAACTTTTAATTATTCGTAGTTTTCTTTTCAATTATTCATAATTTCTTATTATTACGGACATTACACAGTAAAAATGAAAAAAAAAAAACTCATCATTCTCTTATATTTTCTTAAAAGGAATAGAAAGATGAGAGCTCTTCAAATTTATTTTTTAAAATGAAAATAGAATAAAGTTAAAGATAACTAAAAAAATAAAATATTAAAATGATTTAAGATCTAGTTTCTTTCATTTTTTTCACTTGTATGTAAATATTTCTCTTTTTACTTTTTCAAGTTTTGTATGCGATCTTTTTATGTCTTAGTTTCTTATATATCATCTTTATTTCCAAATCAATCACTCTTTACTGTGTCTAAAGAGTTAAGTATCGTTATTAGTGGAGCAGTTTACACACAAAACTTTAACATGTTGAACAACCTCTTACATGAGTAGAAAGTTTTTTAAAGGAGAAGAAAAATTCAGGTAAAGAAAGTTATTATAGTTGAGTATTAGTCAGTAAGTTTACATGTATAGTTTTTTTTTTTTTAAAAAAAAAAGAAATCCTTGTAGCACGATATTCTTTCGCTAACTAAGTTTGAATATCGTGAGTTGCATGTGAATTTGAAGCTCCTAGGTTGCATATAAGTTATTCAACATAGGACATAAGAACATCAATTGCATTAACATATTTGATGTCTCTAGTAATATAAGGAATTTCCATGACTTCAACAACATTTACATCTTAAGTGCTTCAGTTGATTATAAAACTCAAGAACCTCTTTTGCATGTGCATCTGACGCTCCTAATAAGTAGGTAGACTCTAAGGAATTTTAGATATGCATGCATCTAGATGTTTTCATGATCATGTTAATTCCATAGCCTTCTTTTTATCTATAGAACTAGGATTCTTCCATATTTATCTAAATCCAGACCTCCATCAAGTAGTATGTAAGACCAATTCTCGGCTTGGAAAGGAAGAATCTAATGTTTGAGATAGAAGTATGTTTTTTAAAATATAAGGAGATATTTACATTTAAGTGATAAGGTTACTGTTTGAATTTCATCTTGATAGTTTTTAGTGAGATTATTGTTTGATGCCCTCGCTCCAGCGTTTGAGTCACTCTATGAGTGATTCATCTAACCCCTTCACCTAGCGGAACTATTTTTGCTCAAGCAAAACTATAGCTTAATATCTCTATTTAAGTGATCTTTACTTGGTTTGTCTAAAGGTAATTGTTGTATATAAGTGTGTTATGTAGAAATGTTTGATGTTTTGCTTGGGTGATTATCGCTTTTAAAGAATTGTATCATATACATGAAATGACATGATTATGTATGAGGTGTGATTTTGAGGTCACAAATTTGAAATGATATGTGGACAACGATTGTTTGTGAATATTAAGTAAAGATTTATGTTGTAATAAAATTTCCTAGCTTCATTTATGTCTAAGTCATGTAGAATATGAGATCTAGTAGTGAGAAGCGGAAGACGGTTATTGTATAATCAAACCACATGTGGGAGTTTGAGAGTATATCAAAACACATACTAAGATAGTCCAGATTGCATACTTAAGGTGCTACAATGAGTCAGGTGTTAAATCTTTAATGGAGAATGCTTAATACGAATCTTTCAAAAGATGTCAGTAGATATTCTTGACTAATTTTCTGATTATGGGGATTCATCTGTGATTCGTATACATGGATGTATGTGTTTGATACAAATGATGGTGTGTGATCATGTGTTTCAGTGTTTAATTGTATAGTATTGGAATTTGTGTTTTCTTTTATGGTCTTTTTATATAGTTTACCTTTGTGTTAGTTGTTGTCCATGTAATAAACAGTTAAGAATACACTGGGTACATAACTAGACTCACATGTAAATGTTGAAACGTCATTTAGAGACATACCTGAAAGAACATAATTATAAGGATAAAATGTTATTTTCTTCTTCTTTTTTTCAAACAAACCATGTGTATATCATATAATCTCTCACAAACCTTATAGTATCACTTATTGACACTAAATTCTATGTTAAGTTTAGTCATGTTTCTTTACTAATAACTAACATATTGAAATTTTGGAAAAAGATAAAAAAAATAAAGTTATAGATTTTGTAAAATATAATTAAGTTTAATTTTTTATAATTTTAATAAAATCAGTAAACTCGAAATATCTTATATAATATTATAAAAGAAAAGAAGTTTGAAAAAAAAAACTTTTGTGTCCTAAAATTAAGCCTAGTTTTGTAAATATACTTTAAATTAAATAAATCAGTGAACATAAAAAAATTTAATGACAATAAAATATTTCTAATTAATAATTGGAAATATATCGCATTTAAGAAAGAGAATTCCAATAATTTGTTACACAATTGTAATAACTTTATCACTTAATACATTGGAAAAAAAATAGTCACATCGTTACATATATTTCTCAAAACAATATAAAAGGAAAATTTATTAATTTGACATGCAAATTAGACAAATATTTTATATTTACTTACTACGTTAAAAAAAAACAAACAAACGTAGGAATGTTTTTAAGAATAGTTAATGTATTATAGTAAATATTTAGAAATTAATTAGGAAATTATTAAAAAAAAGTCTCAAGCATTAAATGTAACGGAACATATTTAAATAAGTGTTACTTTAACAACATTTTTCTTAATTAACATATTAATATAACTTTTGTTTCATAATTTACAATACATTGTAACGTTCCCCCTAAAAACTAATACACTAGTTGATATATATATTGACTTTAAAATGAAAAAAGGAGATGCAATACTTGGTAATTACCTGATGAAGATTTTGATTCACTTAACTCCATTTTTCACTTTACTACCTCATCGTATATGTAATTTCGTAATACAACAATGTCCTAATTATTGTTTAAGCTTAGAGATTTAAGAAAAATGTAATTTTAGTGAGATATACTTTTAATTACCTAAAAAATAAAGGTTTATACATTATTTATATTTTTTTATTCTTTAACCATTTAAAATTTATCTTTAATAAAAACCAAATCTTATCCACGTTATTTTTTTTAGGGGATATAAATATTTATTACTAAAATTGGAATATTCTATATTATAATTGTATACAATTTTTTAAAATAAAAAACAAATCAAAAATATATTTAGAAGTCATCTTATTATGATATAAGATATATCAATGGTGACGAAGTTATACTCTAAAGCAACAATGTTTGAGACTTAATTTGGTTTGGTTTAAATTAAATATAAAGTTTAATTAAAATCAAAATTTATTTTGGTTTTAATTAGTTCTTTTTTTATTTTTATTATAAAATTATTAAACATTTTTTACAAAAAAAAAAATATTAAACACGTTATAATGAAAATTTGTGAAGTAAAAGAGACATTATATGAATTATTGTTATATGATAGATGTTATATTTATAATGTCAACTTTCTCTTTTATTTAAAAATAATTTATATAATCTTACAATTTCAAAATTACCATACAATTATTGTATTATGTTTTAATAAATATATTGTAAGTAAAATATAATCAAATTATAAAATAACCTTAAGAGATATACTAGGTATATGTTTGTTAGTTGTTAATTAACCCTAGACATATAATATTGTATTTTAAATAATAAAAAAATTTATACACTTTGATTTGGTACTGAATTTTCAATTGGAACCAAACCATTTGGTTTAACAAAAAGAATAGATTCAAAAATTCATAAGAAAATCAAATTTTTGATTGTTTTTTTATTCTTTATTTTTGGATTAAGTCAGTTTTGACCTCCCATACTCCAAACTCAATTAAGAAAAAAATGAATTAAATTCTATCACTATTAACGTAAATTTAGCATTATAGAGAATTATTATATTTTAGTTCATATTTGGAACTTATAATGTTTTATCTGAGCTAAACAATAAATAGATGTTTGGTTTTTGAATGATGTAACAAAAAAAGAAAAAGATAAATCACATAATAAGAAAACAAGAACACATTTTATTTTTCATTCTTACAATTTAAGATTAAGATTAGGAACATAATTTGTTTCACATGTGAAAAATCAATAATTCAAGCAGTGAAACATTAAAATATTGTTGCTTATAAAATTGAACGATAAACTAATATTCATTTTTTCTCATATTTTTATATTCTTATTTATTCATTTATGTTTTTATTTATTTTCTTGAAAATAAAAAAAATGAATTTAAATAAAAATTACTCTCTAAATATTATTTTTATTGATGACTTTTGTAACTATAAAAATTGATTAAAAGAATACATGTTCGTATTATTGAGATGTTTTTAGTGGATAAAAAGATAAATATTTATTTTCTAGAGTTTTTAAAAAATATTTTTTTATTATTTTTAAGATAATGTGGTTGAAGATTTCTAAATTGTGTTAAAAATTATTTAATTAATATATAATTATATGATAAGTAGATGATGCACTACAAATAAAGGTATTTAGAGACTAATTTTTAGTTACCAAATGAAATACTTGTTAATTATGATAAAAATAGTTGTCAAAATAGATTTTGGTTGCTAAATAACTATAAAATAGAAGTAATAATTAAATTTAGAGACCAATTAAATTAAAATAATTGATATTTAATATTAACTACCAAGATTTTAATAACCTATGATATTATATTTTAAATTAATATCTAAAGACTTACATATGTTTTTACATATGTTAAATACACTAAGAGTGGACTTACAATATTTCATTTTTCATCTATTGTTATAAATTTTTTAAATTATTTTATTCATCATAATAAATATTATATATTGTGAATATAATAATTATTTTTTATTTTTCAATTGACAATTAAGATGTTTGATATTTTTATAAATAAATTAATCACTTTCGTACAAGAGGATAAACTAAACTGGAAAAACAAAACACCTAGTAGAAGCTTCCAGTCCAATTCAGGACACCTCCTTGCTGCAGCTCCATATTCTCATTTTACCTTGATCGTTTTTTAAATAACAAAAATGTCTTTAGTGAAATAATAAAAATGGATATGAATGAAATTAAAATTCATAATAAAATATATACTGATATCTAGTATATATTAATAATATATTAAATTATAAAATTTAGTATATGAAATATATATCGGATTAAGAAAAAGGTTTAATTATGTATATAAACCTTTGTAATATGTTAATTGTATACTTAATTTTATAATTGAGTATGTTAATTATATATCAAATTGATATAATTCGATATATATTTTATATATCATATATATCAAATTGTGTAATCGGGTATAAATTAATATATTATATTGTAAAATTCGGTATGTTATAATTATATTTTAAATTAAACTTCTTTTTCTTAATTTATTGTTTATTTTATATATAAAATTTTAAAATCTGATATACAAAATATAAGATAAAAGAGATGTGAAAAAGTACAAAAACAAACTGAGATGTACAATTATAACTTCCACAGAACCAAAATAGGAAATAAAAAGCACAAAGATATAAAATTTTATTCTAAGATAATTTTTACCATTTTAAGTATATTACGGAGGTGCAACACGAAATCATGGAGGTGTAAGAAGAAGGCGTCCCAATTAGTTTTTTCGGCCTTGGACCCATTTATATGCTTATATTTTTTTACAAAAGTGCTTCTTCCGGTACCTCCAAGTGTTCTTGGGGCACCTCCAAAATTTAAAAAAATTTCAAGTCTGTCCTTCAGTAAATTATCATATTATCTTTGATTTTGAAAATTGATAAAACAATAAATGGAGGTGGGAGACCATAGGTGAGATGATGGTGGTGGTGCAAGGTTGTGGGTGGTAGTGTGGATGGGAAGTTTGTGTCGTTGGCGGTGGCGGAGGAGTGGAACAACGGCGGCGCAATGGAGTAACAGCGGCAGAACGTCATTCGAGGTAAGTAGGATGGGTTGGGATATTTCGGAACACGTGAAAATATATTTGGCTGAGTTCAAGAGGGGGTTGAATTGAACTTTAAAAGATTTTTTGTCAATTTAAAACACTGAAAACAGTTTAGTTAATAGAAAACCTTTTCTGAATCTCAATGATAAAAGATTTAAGGTGCAGTGGTGAAATAAATCGATTTCAGACACGAATAAATCGATTTATTTTGCTGGCAGAGAGCAAATTTCAAACATCACATACACCAGTTGAATTTTATGCAGCAGAAATGATTCTAACCAATATTATCCAGCAAAGACAATATGAAGCAAATTAACTCACACAATTTCAAAGTATTATATCACATAGATTCAATCACACCAAATTGCACACATTGCAAATCAGTACTGAAATATTTATTTTGGATTTAAAAAATTAAGAAGAATTAGCACTACTACTATCAAGATCAGATTGGACAGCCACTAAGATTGAGAACAAATATTGAAATTCAATTACTACAATAATAGCAGTTCTACAAATTATTCAAAATTCAATTGAACAAATCAGTTGTGGTTTGGAGTAAAAAACAAAGACACAATCTCTGCAGAAGAATCACAAAATAGATTACACTTTGAAGTTTTAATATAATATCAAAAACAAATTGTTTTTCAGTTTCAGAGATGTTACATAACCTTGTAAAGGCAAAGTTATACTCTATTCAAATCATAAAGACCAAACCCAATGAGCAGTATAGCAATTTAAACCAAGTTTGCTCAAGATTATCAAGAATCAATTTTATTACCAATTAATTCCAATGAGCAGCGCAAGAACAGTTTAGAAATGAAAGAGTAAG
>Ga0209489_110374_pt1 | contig 10561 bp, 4 predicted proteins | sample SiratrowhiteBW_FD_187527 | JGI IMG/M metagenome (GOLD analysis project Ga0209489, IMG submission 187527) | Root nodule microbial communities of legume samples collected from California, USA - Siratro white BW (SPAdes) (version 2) | ecosystem: Host-associated > Plants > Roots > Nodule | place: USA...
TCTATAATCCGTACAATAAAGCACCACAAAAATGTTTAGAATTTTTTGACAAGTTTGGATTGGTGAAATAGGAAAAAAAGAATACCAAAATGCTGAAAAAATAAAAAAATATAAAACAAACAGTAAACGATGAAATTTATTAAGAATTTTGGATGTGAAATGTCTATAGTTTTTAGAAAAATATTCCATGATTTTCCAAATTTCTTTGATAAAATCTCTAATCCATAAAATAAAAAAACATAAAAATTTCCAGAATTTGTTGGCAAGTACAGATAGACGAAATATTTTGAAAATAACAAAAAAATAAAAAAACAAATAGTAAACAACAGAATTTTGAAAAAAAATATTTCACATATCAATATTTTTTTTAAAAGAACTTTTAGAATTTTCCAAAAATCGTTGGTAAAACCTCTAACCCTTCCAATAAAAAACTACAAAAAATTTCCATAATTTTTGGACAAGTTTGGATAGGTGAAATAGACAACAAAATGCCAAAAATGCTAAAAAAATAAATAAGAAATAGTAAACGATGGAATTTTGTTGAAATTTTATATTTCAAATATCTCAATTTTTTGATAAAATCTCGGTTCCATACAATAAAACAACACAAAAATTTTACAATTTTTTGAAAACCATAGCCATGTAAAATAGAAAACAAAGATGTCAAAAATACTAAAAGACTAAAAAAGCAAATAGTAAACGATGGAATTCTGAAAATATTTTATATTTAATGTATCTCTATTTTTTTAATAAGAATTCAAGAATTTTCCAGAATTCTCTATTAAAATCTGTAATCCGTACAATAAAGTACCACAAAAATGTTCATAATTCTTTGACAAGTTTGGATAGGTGAAATAGGAAAAAAAGATTACCAAAATGCTAAAAAAAACAACAAATAGTAAACGGTGGAATTTATGAAGAATTTTTTATTTCAAATGTCTATATTTTTTAGAAAAAATATTCCATAATTTTACAAAATTCTTTGATAGAATCTCTAATCCACAATATAAAAAACCATAAAAATTTCTAGAATTTGTTGACAACTACAGATAGACGAAATTGGAAATAAAATTTGAAAAAAAATGAAAAAAAAACAAATAGTAAACAATAGAATTTTGAAAAAAAAATTATTTCACATATAATTTTTTTTTAAAAGATCTTTTAGAATTTTCAAGAAATCGTTTGTAAAATCTCTAACCCTTCCAATAAAACACTACAAAAAATTTCCATAATTTTTGGACAAGTTTGGATAGGTGAAATAGACAACAAAATGCCAAAAATGCTAAAAAAATAAAAAAGAAATAATAAACGATGGAATTTTGTTGAAATTTTATATTTCAAATATCTCAATTTTTTGATAAAATCTCGGTTCCATACAGTATAACAACACAAAAATTTTACAATTTTTTGAAAACCATAGAGATGTAAAATAGAAAAAAAAAAGATGCCAAAAATACTAAAAAATTAAAAAAGCAAATAGTAAATGATGGAATTCTGAAAATATTTGTATTTAAAGTATCTCTATTTTTTTTAATAAAAATTCAAGAATTTTCCAGAATTCTTTGATAAATTCTATAATCCGTTCAATAAAGCACCACAAAAATGTTTAGAATATTTTTGACAAGTTTGGCTAAGTGAAATAGGAACAAAAGATTACCAAAATGCTAAAAAAAAACCAATAGTAAACGATGGAATTTATGAAGAATTTTGGATTTCAAATGTCTATATTTTTTTAGAAAAATATTCCATAATTTTCCAAAATTCTTTGATAAAATCTCTAATCCATAAAGTAAAGAAATATAAAAATTTCTAGAATTTTTTGACAAGTACAGATAGACGAAATTGAAAATAAAATATCAAAAATAATAAAAAAGTAAAAAAACTAATAGTAAACCTCAGAATTTTTGAAAAAAAAAATATTTCACATACCAATATTTTTTTTAAAAGAACATTTAGAATATTCCAAAAATCGTTGGTCAAATCTCTAATACTTCCAATAAAACACTACAAACAATTCCATAATTTGTGGACAAGTTTGGATAGGTGAAATAGAAAACAAAATGCCAACAATGCTAAAAAACCTAAAAAAGAAATACTAAACGACGAAATTTTGTTGAAATTTTGGATTTTAAATATCTCAATTTTTTTTCAATAAAAAAACATAGTTTTGCAGAATCTTTTGATAAAATCTCGGATCCATACAATAAAACAACACAAAAATTTTACAATTTTTTTGAAAACCGTAGACGGGTAAAATAGAAAAAAGAGATGTCAAAAATACTAAAAAATTCAAAAAACAAATATTAAACGATGGAATTCTGAAAATGTTTTGTATATAAGGTATCTCTATTTTTTTTAATAAAAATTTAAGAATTTTCCTGAATTCTCTAATTAAATTTATAATCCGTACAATAAAGCAATACAAAAAATTCCATAATTTTTGGACAAGTATGGATAGGTGAAATAGAAAACAAAATGCCAAAAATGCGAAAAAAAAAAGAAATAGTAAACGGTGGAATTTTGTTAAAAATTTGGAATTTAAATATCTCAATTTTTTTTGAAAAAAAAATCATAGTTTTGCAGAATTTTTTGATAAAATCTCAGATCCAAATAATAAAAGAACTCAAAAATTTTACAATTTTTTTGAAAATCATAGACAGGTAAAATAGAAAAAAAAGATGTCAAAAATACTAAAAAATTAAAAAAGCAAATAGTAAACGATGGAATTCTGAAAATGTTTTGTATTTAAAGTATCTCTATTTTTTTTTTAATAAAAGTTCAAGAATTTTCCAGAATTCTCTTATAAAATCCATAATTCGTACAATAAAGCACCACAAAAATGTTTAGAATTTTTTGACAAGTTTGGATAGGTGAAATAGGAAAAAAAAGATTACCAAAATGCTAAAAAAATAAAAATAATAGTAACCGATGGAATTTATGAAGAATTTTAGATTTCAAATGTCTATATTTTTTAGACAAATATTCCATTATTTTCCAAAAATTCTTTGTTAAAATCTCTAATCCATAAAATAAAAAAAAATAAAAATTTCTAGAATTTTTTGACAAGTACAAATAGCGAAATTGAAAATAAAATGTCAAAAACAGTACAAAAATAAAAAAAAAATAGTAAACCTCAAAATTTTGAAAAAAGAAGTATTTCACGTATCAATATTTTTTTAAAAATAACTTTTAGAATTTTCCAGAAAATCGTTGGTCAAATCTCTAACCCTTCCAATAAAACACTACAAAAAATTTCATAATTTTTGGACAAGTTTGGATAGGTAAAATTGAAAAAATAATGCCAAAAATAATGAAAAAAAAAATAGTAAACAATGGAATTTTGTTGAAATTTTTTGATAACATCTCTAATCCATAAAATAAAAAAACATAAAAATTTCCAAAACTTTTTGCCAACTACATATAGACAATATTGAAAATAAAATTTTAAAAATAATAAAACAAATAGTAAACTGCAGAATTTTGAAAAAAAAAATATTTCACATATTAATATTTTTTTTAAAAGAACTTTTAGAATTTTCCAGAAATCGTTGGTAAAATTTCTAACCCTTCCAATAAAATACTACAAAAAATTCCATAATTTTTGGACAAGTTTGGATAGGTGAAATAGAAAACAAAATGCCAAAAATACTGAAAAAATAAAAAAGAAATAGTAAACGATGAAATTTTGTTGAAATTTTGGATTTCAAATATCTCAATTTTTATTGAAAAGAAAAACCATAGTTTTGCAGAATTTTTTGATAAAATCTCGGATCCACACAATAAAACAAAACAAAAATTTTACAATTTTTTTGGAAACCATAGACAGGTAAAATAGAAAAAAAAATGTCAAATATACTAAAAAAATAAAAAAGCAAATAGTAAACGATGGAATTCTGAAAATGTTTTGCATTTAAAGTATCTCTATTTTTTCAATAAAAATTCAAGAATTTTCCATAATTCTCTGAATAAATCTATAATCCGTACAATAAAGCACCACAACAATGTTTAGAATTTTTTGACAAGTTTACATAGGTGAAATAGGAAAAAAAGATTACCAAAATAGTAAAAAAAATAAAAAAAACAAATACTAAACGATGAAATTTATGAAGAATTTTGGATTTCAAATGTTTATATTTTTTAGAAAAATATTCCATGATTTTCCAAAATTCTTTGATAAAACTCTAATCCATAAAATAAAAAAACATAAAAATTTCCACAATTTTTTGACAACTACATATAGACAATAAAAATAATATTTCAAAAATAATAAAAAAATAAAAAAAACAAATACTAAACCGCAAAATTTTGGAAAAAAACATTTCACATATAAATATTTTTTTAAAAAAACTTTTAGAATTTTCAAGAAATTGTTGGTAAAATATCTAACCCTTCCAATAAAACACTACAAAAAATTCCATAATTTTTGGACAAGTTTGGATAGGTGAAATAGAAAAAAAATGCCAAAAATGCTAAAAAAATAAAAAAGAAATAGTAAACAATGGAATTTTGTTAAAATTATGGATTTCAAATATCTCAATTTTTTTTTAAAAAAACCGTAGTTTTGCAGAATTTTTTCATAAAATCTCGAATCCATACAACAAAACAACACAAAAATTTTAAGAATATTTTTGAAAACCATAGACAGGTAAACAATAAAAAAAGACGTACAAAATACTACAAAATTGAAAAGCAAATAGTAAACGATGAAATTCTGAAAATGTTTTGTATTTAGAACATCTCTATTTTTTTTAATAAAAATTCTAGAATTTTCCATAATTCCCTAATAAAATCCATAATCCGTACAATAAAGCACCACAAAAATTTTTAGAATTTTTTGACAAGTTTAGATAGGTGAAATAGGAAAAAAAGATTACCAAAATGCTAAAAAATAATAGTAATAATAAACGATGAAATTTATGAAGAATTTTGGATTTCAAATATATATATTTTTTAGAAAAATATTCCATGATTTTCCAAAATTCTTTGATAAAAAATCTCTAATCCATAAAATAAAAAAACATAACAATTTCTAGAATTTTTGACATGTACAGATAGACGAAATTGAAAAGAAAATCTCAAAAATAATAAAAAAATAAAAAAAAACAAATAGTAAACCGCGGAATTTTGAAATAAAAATTATTTCACATATATATATATATTTTTGTAAAAGAACTTTTAGAAATTTCAAGAATTCGTTGATAAACTCTCTAATCCTTCGGATAAAACACTACAAAAACTTCCAAATTTTTTTGACAAGTTTGGATAGGTGAAATAGAAAAAAAAATGCCAAAAATACTAAAAAAAATAAAAAAGAAATAGTAAACGATGGAATTTGTTGAACTTCTGGATTTCAAATATCTCAACTTTTTTTTGAAAACGAAACCATAGTTTTGCAGAATTTTTTGATAAAATCTGAGATCTATACAATAAAACAACATAAAAAATTTAAGAATTTTTTGAAAACCATAGACAGGTAAACTTGAAAAAAAGATGTCAAAAATACTAAAAAATTAAAAAGCAAGTAGTAAACGATGGAATTCAGAAAATGTTTTGTATTTACAATATCTCTATTTTTCTAAATCAAAATTCAAGAATTTTCTAGATTTCTATGATAAAATCTATAACCCGTATAATAAAGCACCACAAAAATGTTTAGAATTTTATGACAAGTTTGCATAGGTGAAATACGAAAAAAAGACGCCAAAAATGCTAATAAAATAAAAAAAATACTAAATAGTGGAATTTATGAAGAATTTTAGATTTCAAATGTCTATATTTTTTAGAAAACTGTTCCATGATTTTCCAAAAATCTTTGATAAAATCTCTAATCCATAAAATGAAAAAAAAATAAAAATTTCCAGATTTTTTTGACCAGTACAAATAGATGAAATTGAAAAGAAAATGTCAAAAAGAAAAAAAAGAAAAAAACAAATAGTAAACTGCGGAATTTTGAAAAAAAAAATATTTCAGACATCTATATTTAAGTAAAAGAACTTTTAGAAACTTACAGAATTCATTGATAAAATCTCTATTTCTTCGAATAAAACACTACAAAAAATTTCCTAATTTTTTGACAAGTTTGGATATGTGAAATAGAAAAAAAATGCAAAAAATGCTAAAAAAAATAAAAAAAGAAAGAGTAAAGATGGAATTTTGTTGAAATTTTGGATTTCAAATATCTCAATTTTTTTTGGAAAAAAAAACCATAGTTTTGCTGAAGTTTTTGATAAAATCTCGGATCCATACAATAAAACAACACAAATTTTAAGAATTTTTTGAAATCCATAGACGGATAAACTAGAAAAAAAAATGTCAAAAATACTAAAAAATTAAAAAGCAAACATTAAACGATAGAATTATGAAAATATTTTGTATTTACAATATCTCTATTTTTCTTAATCAAAATTCAAGAATTTTTGAGAATTTTCTCATAACGTCTATAATCCATACAATAAAGCACCACAAAAATGTTTAGAATTCTTTGACAAGTTTGATTAGGTGAAATAGGAAAAAAAGACGTCAAAAATGCTAAAAAAATAAATAAAAAAATAAATAGTAAATAATGGAATTTATGAAGAATTTTGAATTACAAATGTCTATATATTCTAGAAAAATGTTCCATGATTTTCCAAAAATCTTTGATAAAATCTCTAATCCATAAAATAAATAAATATAACAATTTCCAGAATTTCTTGACATGTACAGATAGACGAAATTGAAAAGAAAATGTCAAACATAATAAAAGAATAAAAAAAGAAATATTAAACCACGGAATTTTGAAAAAAAACTACTTCACATATATATATTTTTGTAAAAGAACTTTTACAAATTTCAAGAATTCGTTGACAAAATCTCTAATCCTTCGGATAAAACACTACAAAAGATTCCAAAATTTTTTGACAAGTTTGGATAGGTGAAATTGAAAAAAAATGCCAAAAATACTAAAAAAATAAAGAAAAAATAGTAAACGATGGAATTTTCTTGAAATTTTGGATTTTAGATATCTCAATTTTTTTAAAAAAAAAAAACCATAGTTTTGCAGAATTTTTTGATAAAATCTCGGATCCATACAATAAAACAACACAAAAATTTTAAGAATTTTTTGAAAGCCATAGATGGATAAACTAGAAAAAAAGATGTCAAAAATACTAAAAAATTAAAAAGCAAATAGTGAACGATGGAATTATGAAAATGTTTTGTATTTACAATATCTCTATTTTTCTTAATCAAAAGTCAAGAATTTTTAAGAATTCTATGATAAAATCTATAATCCGTATAATAAAGCACCACAAAAATATTTAGAATTTTTCACAAGTTTGCATAGGTGAAATACAAAAAAAAAGACATCAAAAATGCTAATAAAATAAAAAAAACAAATAGTAAATAGTGGAATTTATGAAGAATTTTAGATTTCAAATGTCTATATTTTTTAGAAAAATGTTCCATGATTTTCCAAAAATCTTTGATAAAATCTCTAATCCATAAAATGAAAAAAACATAAAAATTTCCAGAATTTTTTGACCAGTACAAATAGATGAAATTGAAAAGAAAATGTCAAAAAGAAAAAAAATAAAAAAACAAATAGTAAACTGCGGAATTTAAAAAAAAAATTCAGACATTTATATTTAAGTAAAAGAACTTTTAGAAACTTACAGAATTCATTGATAAAATCTCTATTTCTTCGAATAAAACACTACAAAAAATTCCCTAATTTTTTGACAAGTTTGGATATGTGAAATAGAAAAAAATGCTAAATATGCTAAAAAAATAAAAAAGAAAGAGTACAGATGGAATTTTGTTGAAATCTTGGATTTCAAATATCTCAATTTTTTTTGAAAAAAAAAACCATAGTTTTGCTGAAGTTTTTGATAAAATCTCGTATCCATACAATAAAACAACACAAAAATTTTAAGAATTTTTTGAAAACCATAGACAGATAAACTAGAAAAAAAGATGTAAAAAATACTAAAAAATTGAAAAGCAAACATTAAACGATGGAATTATGAAAATATTTTGTATTTTCAATATCTCTATTTGTCTTAATCAAAATTCAAGAATTTTTGAGAATTTTCTCATAACGTCTATAATCCATACAATAAAGCACCACAAAAATGTTTAGAATTCTTTGACAAGTTTGATTAGGTGAAATAGGTGAAAAATAAGGTTTAGACTGAGTTCAAGAGGGGGGGTGAATTGAACTTTGAAAAACTTTTCGCATATCTGATTTATTCTTGAAGTAGAGAATGAAAATTCTTTATTCAATCGATTGAGCTGTGTAATTCTGAACTGTCAGGTAAACAATCGATTGAGCACAGCGGAATATATAAGAGTTAAACCCAGAATTCAGTTAAACCCAAAAATCAATTAAACCCAGAAATTAGTTTACAGTGTAAGATTGTGCTAACCCAGATTTAATATGTATAAACACAATCCAGTATATTACACACAATCCAGAATCACAGTAGATTATGTAAACAGATGTTCAGAGTTTAATTAACAGTATGAACTGATTTTAATCTAGTTAATTTTAAAGATGGCAGCAGTGAATGAAAGCAATCAAAAAGAGTAGGGAGAAAAGCAAGAACACAGAATTTTTATCCTGGTTCACCCTTCCACAAGGGCTACGTCCAGTCCCTTGCAAACTTGCAAAGATTTCCACTAAAACAGATCACAAGATCAGTTTACAACCCTTGCTCCCAGCAAGTTACAAACTGCCCCCAGCAGTAAACCCACACCTCACTGAACCCCTCAGCTTGTGTGTATCCAGTGCAGAAACCCACTGCACCACAACACTTGCAGTCCGCAAGCAACACTGCTCCCAGCAGCACTCACCTTCTACTAAACCCTTCAGCAGATGCGAGACCAGTGCAGAACCCACTGCACCCACTCAATTACAAACCCAGTAATTGAAAACAACAAACAGATTGCAATTCAACAGAATCAGAGAAGATAACAGAATGCTTCTACACAAAACAGATTACACAGAATGAAGATCAGGTGTAGAAGACTTAGCTTTGGTCCAGAACCAAAGTAGCAAGAACCTCTCTTCAAGGATGCTTCAAAGATTCACGTTCTTGGAGGTTTCTTGATTTCAAAAGCTTTGTAAAAATGATGATTGCACAAAAGGGGCAATATCTCTCTTAGAAAAACTCAAGGAAGGCTTTTCGAAAGTGCTTGTTTTGATAATTCTGAAAGTGATGATTCTCATTCCTTTAAATAACCAAAATAAGTTTTAACAAACTGCTTAGCTGTCAAAATTCAATTAATTGAACTAACCATTCAATCGATTGAATTTGACGTTAGTTTGACCCAGTCAAAGTTTTCAGTTGTAACAGCCTTAACTGTATTTCTGTTGTAACAGAAATAACTGTCACATTCAATCGATTGTTTTGGAAATTCAATCGATTGAAAACCGTTTTCCAGCAAAAACATTTTGGGTTATTTTTATTAAAAACAGTTTTAATAAAAATCTTTGTGAATCTTTTTAGCACCTCAGAAGTGATGATTCATGCCACAAGTGATTTAGGACTAAGCCAATCACCAACACACAAACCCAACTAAGGACCAAGACCTAAACACCCAACTATCTTCATGTTGGCACAAAGTCTTCACTTGAATAATTCTGGTCCAGGTTGGTTCCAACAGATTCTTCATGAGGCAGTCTTCATCAGCTTCATATGCTAAGCCTTGGTGCTCACAATGTTGACTTCATCAAATCACATGCTTAGCCTTGGTGCTAACAATCTCCCCCAATTTGATGAAGGCAATCTGTTGTGTGTTGAGTTTAATAAATTGAACCTGTAGTACCTGTCTATTTACTCAAACAGTTTATTAGTATCATAAAGTCCAATAGGTTCAAAGTAAAATTATCAAATCAGCTGGTTTAATTAAAGCACAGTTAATTGAATTTCTTCCAGAATGCAGATTCAGTTTATTCAGATTAAGATGTTTTACTCCCCCATACTTTGATGTCCCTTAAAAGCATATAAAGAGATTAAAAACATAAAGCAATCATTCCATTAACATCATCATAGCTGTCGCAACCGGGGTCACGACGGGGACGGCGAACAAAAATATAATTTTTGATTTTTTTTAAAACAGAGGAGTCGCCACCATAGTTTATTAGGAAAAACCATGGAAAACCAAAAACAAGATAAGGCAAGTTCGCAAAACCGGATTTAGAGTTCGGGAGTCGGTTACGTGTGGGGAAGGTGTCAACACCCCCACAACGCCCGTCCTAAGACGGTACCTTTAATTAAATAAGTAATCTGAGTGTGATTATTTAAAATATTTATTTTCCCAAGAAAAAGATTAAAATAAAACAAACAAAATATATTTTTTTTGGTTTTAGGGAGCCCGACAAGGTTTGACCTTGCTCCTACGTATCTCCATTTAAGAGTGGAGAATCAGGGTTACGTAGTTCTTTGATTGATGGAATTGTCGGTTGGTTTGATATTTTGAAATTTTTGAAAGCTTGAAAAGGCTTGGGTTTGAAAGTAAGGGAAAAGAATGTCGTCAATGCCAGGTTTAAAGCCTGGGCTTTGGGTAAGGTGCCAAGTTT
>Ga0209489_110379_pt1 | contig 10559 bp, 5 predicted proteins | sample SiratrowhiteBW_FD_187527 | JGI IMG/M metagenome (GOLD analysis project Ga0209489, IMG submission 187527) | Root nodule microbial communities of legume samples collected from California, USA - Siratro white BW (SPAdes) (version 2) | ecosystem: Host-associated > Plants > Roots > Nodule | place: USA...
AATTTTTTTAAAAATGATATTTTTTATCTATTTTTTTATTTTTAATAACTGATGTATAGAAAATAGTTTTTATTAATTGATGCTATGGAAATTTTATAATGAAAGTTTAAGTTTTTTAAACTTATAGCTATTTTTAGCTATTTTTTAGCTATTTTTTTTTTTAGTTTGCTTTTTTTGTCATATATAAGTAAAAAAAATATATTCTTTTTTATAAATAAATTTTCGATTAAAATCTCTAAATGGCTATACACGCTATATGAGATTTTATTGATTTTTTTATTATTAAATTCCTAAATAACTGTTTGCGTTATACGGGATTTAATTCGAAAAAATTTTAATTTCGTTCGACGATATCAAAGGACCGTATGCTTCAAGCGATATCCAAAATGAAGTTTAATTTCTGAAAATACTAAATTTTTCTAAAATTAAAAAATATAAAAACATCAAAAATTTCCAAAATTAAAAAAATATCAAATTCTCAAACAAACAATCTTTTCAAAACATAGAACTACGTAACCCTGATTCTCCATCCTCGATGGAGATACGTAGGAGCGAGGTTAAACCTTGTCGGGACCCTTTTCAAAACAATAAAATTGTTTTGTTTGCTTTTATTTCTTCTTTTCGTGAAAAATAAATATTTCGAAAATTACACTCACTTCTTTCTATTCAGTTAAAGGCACCGTCTTAGGACGGGCGCCGTGGGGGGTTGATACCTTTCCCACGAGTAACCAACTCCCGAACTCCCCATCCGGTTTTCGTAAACTAGCTTTATCCTTGTTTTCTTTGATTTTCCATAGTTTTCGCGTGACGACTCCCTTATTTTGAAAACCCATTAAATCATTTTTCGGATCGCCGTCCCCGTCGTGACCTCAGTTGCGAAAATCTTCAATCTAAAACAAGAGAAAAAATATATTTTTTGAGAGAGAGAGCAAAGAGAACTATAGAATTCTGTTGTACAGAGAGAAAATTGTTTTTGTTAAAATGATTTTCTGAATCCTTAAGTTATTCATTATGTGGGTATGGAATTGTCATAATTAACTTAAAGCTATCATATTTGTAAACATTAATGTAAAATAAGTTTATAGTAGTTTTCAATAATATATAAAGTTTCTAAAAAATTTCATACATGTAATACTCAGGTATCTATAACTTCACGCTTTTACCAATTAAAAATTACTTTTAGATATTACCTATCTATATTATTTTAATAATAATTTAACATCTAAATAATGCATGATGATAAAGTTAGCCGAAAATATATACAAATTAATTTATTTCTTTTTTTTACTGTATACTAATTGTTCATTGTAATGCAAATTTTTGTATTGGTGTTATTAAAATAATTCTTTTATTTTCTTTCGTGCTTCAGTAAAATTATTACAACCTACATATTGTACAAAATATAAAACTTGTATTTGAATAATAAAATAATTACAAATGCAAGGAAATGAAATTTATTTTTTCACTTAAAGGTACTGTGTAAGTTGAAATTTGAGTAAAAATCAAGCCATCCAATAATAGTAAATTAATCATCAATTAAATTAAAAAAATATTTTTAATAATATTTTACTAAACCTAATAAATCATTCTTAACTTTGTATTTACAATTGTAACCAAATAATATTTGTATTATTTTCTTTAACAAAATAAAAGAGAGTTGAGAAGGAGGAAAAGAAGAGTTTTGTTGAATTTCCATTAACCTTTTAATTTTGTCGTTTTAGATACTATATATCTTGTTTGAAAAAAAAAAAATACTATCTATTTTTGTGGAGGTTTTGAATGAATTTGAGGGTGAATAAATCTGAAAAGTTTTCTCCTATAATATTATATCTAGACAAGTAGTGAAGTAAAAAAGTCATAAATCTCCTATAAAACATGAAGAATATTATAAAAGATGAGCAGATAATATAGAACTTTTATATAGTTTTGGATTTTCTCCTATTTCGACAACACATATATGTACTTCCACTTAACATGCATACATCAAACCATGTCTCTAACACTAAAATACAAACTTTACTTTTCTCATATGGTCATTATTCTTTTTCATTACAAAATTTATTCAAAAAGAAAATAAACAAATTGTATTCTCAATTAAAACTACAAAACACAAATAATGTTGCATTCGTAATTAAACGATGTTTGACAAAAAAATAAAAATAAAATACATGTACTGGCATACTTTTAAATTAATATCATATTAATATATTATGTGTAAATTGAAGTTAATGTTTGATCAAACATTCTCTCTACTAACTTTCTGGACAACGCCAAGAAGCCTGATGACTTTTATTGGATGGTCAAACTTAGAAGGAAGATTCATGAGAAACCAGAATTGCATTATGAGGAATTTGAGTCCAGTAAACTGATTAGAGAGGAATTGGATAAACTGGGTATCCCATATAAACACCCATTTGTTGTTACTGGTGCAATTGGTTAATTGGGATAGGAAGCTCACCTTTTGTTGCATTAAGAGCTGACATGGATGCACTTCCCATCCAGGTTTCATGAATTCTATATGCTTGAACTAGAATTTTGACTCTTTATCCATATTCCGTTGATCTGATGGTATATCTAAAACTTAGGAAAAGGTAGAGTGGGAGTACAAGAGTAAAGTACAAGGAAAGATGCATGCTTGCAGTCATGATGCTCATGTCACTATGCTTCTTGGGGCAGCAAAGATTCTCAAACAGCATGAAAAAGAGATACAAGTTTCACTTTTTTTATTTTTTTAATGTACGATATTGTGTTCTGCTTTATTTTTTTCCTCAACCAATTCTCTTTGGATGTAAATTGAAAACGTGGGGTCAGTAGTTACTCCCTCAGCAGCTTGCCATCTCTTAAGAAATTTGATCCTTTCGATGATTTATATACGTTTATAATTTTGTTGTTTGAATAGGGAACTGTACTTCTTGTTTTCCAACCAGCGGAGGAGGGAGGTTTAGGGACAAAGAAAATTTTATATGATGGAGTCTTGAAAAATGTTACTGCTATCTTTGGACTACATGTGCTACCCGACATTTTAGTAGGGGAAGTGGCCTCAAGGTCTGGGTCAATGTTGGCCGGAAGTGGTGGCTTTGGAGCAATTATTAGTGGAAAGAGAGGTCATGCAACTATTCCCCAAAATTCTATAGACCCTGTATTGGTAGCTTCTAATGTGATTATCAGCTTACAACAACTTGTTTCACGCGAGCCTGATCCTCTGGAACCCTAGGTAAATTTGGTTAACTCTCTAATGAGCCTATCATTTATCCTTATTTTATTGATTATGTGAAGAAGTTTCTATGATATTTCAGTATGTGACTACAAAATTGCTAAGCAATTTGTATGTGTATGTACTGGATATGATTGAGATGTATTCAGCTGACTATGTATATAAGTTATATAAGTTGAGGTGTAGTATCAAAACATCACTTAGTCAAGTACATGTTGGACACTCAAAAGGATGATAAAGGATTAAACATCAGTTTCAAAAGTTCAGAAAAGGATTGATTGAGGTCACATGAACATTACGTTTTTTAACCAACTCTTAGCATTCCGAATACTTATTACTAACTTAAGCTCAAAGAATTTTACAGATATCTTTGGAGTTTTGGAGTTTCTTTTGTTTTACCAAATAGAATATTATTCAAATGCATTATTCTGCTTAACTTTTATTATTATTATTATCATCTTGTCATGGTTCTGAGTTGTGAACATGAAATCATAGAATTATATAGTTAATCTCATTCTGAAAATATAGTTAGAATGTGTTCTTGTCAATTTTAGTGGTGGAACCAAAGTCTCATTTGAAAATGATAGTTAGAATGTGTTCTTGTCAATTTTAGTGGTGGAACCAAAGTCTCAGTTTTTGTTGTATTGTTATATACTAAATCACTTACTTATGACAACCAAACAATCAACAACAGCATTGGTATGAAGTTCGCTTGTGCCCAAGCCCAAAAAAGTCATCGAAATTCGACCGAAACGTTTCTCAGTCGTACTGTCGGGGAACAATAAGAACGACACCCCAAAAAGTGTGTGTATGTTTCGGATGCAAAACCGAGACATCCGGGCCCGGTTTTCAACTTTGTCTGTTCCGGGCCTGCACCAGTAGTGGTCGAGCCTGGAAAAGTCGTAAAAATTCAACTGAAATAGTTTTTAGTCATACTGACAGGAAATGATAAGAACTGCATCCCAAAACAGTGTTGGTATGTTTCGGGTGTAAAACCGAGTCATCTGGGACCGGAAAAGTCGTCAAAATTTGCCCGAAACATTTTTCAACTGTACTGATGGGAAATAGTAAGAACAACACCCCAAACAGTCATCCGGGCCTGGTTTTGAATTTTGCCTATTCTAATGGTGTTTGGGACTGTAAAAGTCGTCAAAATTTAATTGAAACATTTTTCAGTTGTACTGATGACAAATGTATAGAACTGCACTCCAAATCGTGTGGGTATGTTTCAGGTGTAAGACCAAGTCTCTAAGCCTGATTTTCAACTTTGCCTACTTCGGTGGTGTTCGGGCACGAAAAAATGGTCAAAATTTGACCGAAACATTTTTCAGTCGTACTAAAGGAAAATGATAAGAACTACACTCCAAATAGTGTGGGTAAGTTTCAAGTGCAAAACCGAGTCATCTGGGCCCGATTTTCAACTGTGCCTACTCCGGTGGTACCCGGGCGCGCAAAAGTCTTCAAAATATGACCGAAACATTTTTCAACCGTACTGATGGGAAACGATAAGAACTGCGCCCCAAAGAGTGTGGGTATGTTTCGGGTGCAAAACCGAGTCATTCGATCCCGATTTTTCAAGTTTGCCTACTCCAATCATACCCGGGACCGGAAAAGATGTCAAAATTCGATCGAAACGTTTTTCATCCGTACTGATGGAAAACGATATGAAATGTGCCCCATATAGTGTTAGTATGTTTTTGGTACAAAATCGAGCAACTTTGACTGCTCCGGGGCTACTCCAGCGGTACCTAGTCCTAGAAAAGTCATCAAAATTCGACCGAAACGTTATTCAGCCATATTGAAGGTAAACAACTAGAACTGCACCCCAAACATTGTGGGTTAGTTTCGGGTGCAAAACCGAGTCATTCGGGTCCATTTCTCAACTTTCCCTGCACCTGGCCTGCTCCGGTGGTACTCGGGCACGGAAAAGTCATCAAAATTTGACCGAAACATTGAACGATAAGAACTACACCCCAAAAAGTAAGGGTATATTTCGAGTGCAAAACCGAGTCATTTGGGTCCCGTTTTCAACTTTCCCTGCTTCGATGGTGTCCGATCCCAAAAAAGTCGTCAAAATTTGACCGAGACATTTTTCAGCCGTACAGATGGGAAACGATAAAAAATCAGTCCCAAATAGTGTGGGTATATTCCGGGAGCAAAATCGAGTCATTCGGGTCTGGTTTTCAACTTTGGCTACTCTGGTTGTGGGCTTGGGCCCAGAAAAGTCATCAAAATTCGATCGAAACATTTTTCAGTCGAACTGACGGAAACCAATAGGAACTGCACCCTAAAAAGTGTGGGTATATTTCAGGCATAAAGCTGAGTTATCTAGGCCACGTTTTCAACTTTTCCTACTTCGATCATGCCCGTGCCTGAAAAAGTCGTCAAAATTTGACCGAAACATGTTTCAGTCGTACTGATGAGAAACGATAAGAACTGTGCCACAAATAGTGTGAGTATGTTTCGGGTGCAAAACCGAGTCATCCGGACCTAATTTTAACTGTGCCTGCTTCGGGCCTGCTCTGGTGGTACCCCGGCCCGAAAAAGTGTGGGTATGTTTCGGGTTCAAAACCGAGTCGTATGGGCTCGGTTTTCAACTTTGGCTGCTCCGATGGAGCTCGGGTCTGGAAAAGCCGTCAAAATTCGACCAAAATATATTACAGCGATATTGACGGGAAACACTAAGAATTGACCCTAAAAAGTGTGGGTATGTTTTGGGCACAAAACCGAGTCATCTGGCCTCGTTTTCAACTTTTTCTACTCTAGTGGTACCCGAGCCCGAAAAAGTCGTCAAAATTTGACCGAAACATTTTCCAGCCGTATAGATGTGAAACGATAAGAAATGCGTCCCAAATAGTGTGGGTTTATTTGGGGGCAAAACCCAGTCATACGGGTCCGGTTCTCAACTTTGCTTGCTCTGGTGGTACACGGGTCCGTAAAAGTCATCAAAATTTGATCGAAACATTTTCTGGCCGCACTGATATGAAACGATAACAACTGCACCCCAAATAGTGTGGGTATGTTTCGAGCGTAAAAGCAAGTCATCTGGGCCTCGTTTTTAACTTTTCCTACTTCGGTGGTACCTAAGCCTGAAAAAGTCGTCAAAATTTTACCGATACATTTTTCAACCGTACTGATGAGAAATGCGTCCCAAATAGTGTGGGTATATTTTGGGTGGAAAACTGAGTCATACGGGCCCGGTTTTCAACTTTGCCTACTTCGGTGGTACCCGGGCGCGCAAAAGTCCTCAAAATACGACCGAAACATTTTTCTGCCGTACTGATGGGAAACAATAAGAATTGTGCCCCAAATAGTGTGGGTACGTTAGGGTGCACAATCGAGTCATCCGGATCCAATTTTTCAACTTTGCCTCCTCCGTTGGTACCCGGGCCCGAAAAAGTCGTCAAAATTCAACCGAAACATTCTTTAGCCGTACTGAATGGAAACGATAAAAACTGCGTCCCAAATAGTGTGAGTATGTTTTGGGTGCAAAACTGAGTCATCCGGGCTCGATTTTCAACTTTGCCTGCTTCGGACCTGCTCTGGTGGTACCCTGGCCAGGAAAAGAGCGGGTATGTTTCGGGTGCAAAATCGAGTCACACAGGCCCGGTTTTTAACTTTGGCTGCTCTAGTGGTGCCCTGATGGAGGAGGTCTTAGGTAAGGTCCAATCACCAGAGCCATGCTCAGACACCTTGAAGCAAGCAAAGAGTCAGAGGCACCCGTGCAGATTAAAATGTGGACTATTTTGAGCTTTGAGGATTCTTGTAAAAAATTGTAAAAAGTAGAATAGGAAAATTTGGATGTTTGTAAATAAACCTAGGTGCCTTAGGGTTATAGAAGGCACATAGGTTAGGTTTTTAAACGCATAAGATTTGAACATGTGGCGCCTATCCATTGGCGCCTAGCTTTGGTTAAGAGTAGCTTGCTCCATACGCTAGGTTATCCTAACCCTAACATGCGGTGCAAGTTAGGGTTTCTAACCCTAGCTCCTCTTATACGCCACTTAGGTAGCTTGCAAGGCAAGTTAGGGTTTCTAAACCTAGCTTCTTATACACGCTACCTTAGCTTGTTAGAGAAGCTACTAGTCTTTTTCTTTTTCTATAAATAAGAGATTTAGGAACCTCCATTGTAGACTTGATTTGAGTAATAGAATGCTGCCAAATTTTCAGCACATTGCCTCAAGTTTCATATTGAGTTTCTTCTCCTAGAAGCTCCTTCAAGGCTTTCACCACCTACTTCACCATAACCACCACTCTTCTTCCATACTTTTTCTTCCTCCACGGAACTTCTTCCATTCTCCATTGCTTCCACATCAAGAGAAGCTCCTTCCATGTCATTTGTTCGGTGCAACAAAGCTTCAACATGCACTACATGCATTGGAGCTTGCACAAGAAGCTAAAGCACCTAGGAGCCTCTCCATCATTTGGTATCTAGAGCTTTGGTTTTTCAAGAGCTAAGTTTTTTATCATTTCACTTTGTTTTAGCTTTTCCGTCTTGTATACCACTGTTTTTTCATGTCTTGAATGTTTGTCATCGATTGAAAGTAGTTTCATTGAGTTTAATCAGTTCAAAGTACATCAATCTTCTTGAACCGTCCAAAAATATATTGTTTAGGTGTTCTTGTGTGCCGCAAGCGATCTTTTGTGTTGTTTGAGTTTTTGTTGATTTTAATCGGTTCAATTGTTCATTTGTGTCCTAGATGTTGTTTTTATGATCCATAGTATATGTCAAAGTCATGTATGGTTCTGTATTGTCATAAACTCCTTAGGTTTACACTTGTAGAGTAGGTGTTTGCACAAATGCTTATGCAGAAAATTGTGAACAACAAGTGTTTGTTTGTATTGTGTCATTGTGTGCTTTGTGTGCCTTTTAATTTTGCAATCTTGAGTTCCTTAATTCACTATTAGATCATTAGTGAGTTTCTTAGAGTCATATTATTCCTATATGTCTTGTAGTTTGTTCTAAAATTTGTTGGAATCCATAAGTATCGTTTTCAAGAACTGTTGTTGTTTGATTAAGGTCACTAGAACTTGAGAAATTTACTGCGAACGGAATATTGTGTATTTGTGCACGAAAATTTGTATGAGGCTACCTTGATATGTTTCTGTAAAAAGATGATAAATTGTAAAAGTCGAATGCTTTCTACTGGTTAAACTACTGATGATAGTGTAAAAATGACTCTGTTTTTTATTTACTACGAACAATTTCGTGACCTTTTGGACCTCAAATTTTGCATGATCTTATCTTGATATGTTGTGAGTTTATAATAAAAATTTGGTGACCTAATTCTAAGTAATCGGACCGTGATAAATTTTGGAAACACTACTGCCAGAGAACTATTGAAACTGGAAAAATTGCACTACTATACTGAAAAAGGCTCTCTGTTTTGGATTTATTGTGAAAGCAATACTGGTCCTAAATTTCTGAAACTTTGTGTGGATGATCCTTGTGCTATTATGGAGTTGTGGTTAAATTTTTGAGGCGAAAGTAGAACTATAGAGAATATCATAAATCACACAATAACTGTTGTCAGAACTGAAATTGTGGTTTTGTTTTGCTATTTCTTAATCTACTCTAGAGCCATTCGTAAATCATCTTTTTGAGTACTAAACTTCCGTTATAAGCTTTAATTCTTGTTTGTCTATGTTATAATAAATTATTTCTGATACAGAATTAATCAAGTTTAATGAAGTTTTAAATATTAGAGAAATATTTCCAGTTTGAGCTCCATACATCAGAAAGTCAACATTGCTCTGTTCAAGCATCCCAATGGCTAGTTTCTAAAAAGCTACATATAGAGGAGCAAGTTCAAGTTGAAGAATATACAAGAACAAGAAGCAAAGAGAGAAATACATCATATAATACATTGAAGAAAATATACTGAGTGTTTATTGTCAATCTGCTATAGAGAGCATCTAGAGTTTTGGGTTGTGTGAAACCATTGTGTAATTCTTCACCATTGTGAAGTAAACCCTTGTGAGCTTTCATTGTTCTCTCTTTTGAGAGTGTTTATTTCAATCTTGAGTGGTCTTGATCTCAGGGGGAGATTGAGACTGGTATAACCTGGAGAGGTTTGTGTACTCGTGATAACCTGGAGAGGTTTGTGTACTCGTTGTAACCTGGAGAGGTTTGTGTACTCGTTGTAACTATTTGCTTAATAGTGGAACCTCTTGAACGGTTTGTTCAAGGGAGAACTGGACGTAGCCCAAGAGATTAGGGTGAACCAGTATAAAACTGCTTTATCTGTGCTTATATTTTTTGCCTTGGTTGGTGGTTTCTATTTATAGCAAATTGAGTTCAGGCTCCATTCAACCCCCCCTTCTGGAGCCAGCTGTTCCTACAGTTGGTATCAGAGCTAACCTCAGGGGTTAGTTCTTCACAGGACTTGAGGCACGATCCTACAGGAACTCAATGGAAGGAGACGGACTACACGTGAGTCGACCACCCTTGTTCAAGGGCCAAAATTATGAGCTTTGGAAGATGAGGATGATTGGCTTCATCCAATATAACGGTATGGAGTTAATTAATATTATCAAAAATGGCATACCTACATTGATTGATAAATCAGGAGAATTGCTTTCTTTTGAATCTATGACTGTGGAGGAAAAGCATGTTTGTCAAAATAATGCTAAAGCTAGGCATATTATAATGTGTGCTTTATCCGAGGAAGAAATGTCAAAGGTACATGCCATGGTCAGTGCTAAGGAGATGTGGGATACACTTGCTCTCACATATGAAGGTTCAAAAGAGGTAAAAAGAAATAAATTGACTATGCTTAAACGTCAATATGAAATGTTTGCTATAGAAGATCATGAATCTATACAATCTATGGTTTCTCGTTTGCAAGTTATCCTAAACAGTTTAAGATCCTTGGGGTCAACTGTTAGTCAATATGAAATCAATGATAAAATTCTCAGAATTTTACCTGCTAAATGGAGAGCTCAAGAAACTGCTCTCAGAACTTCTAAAGATCTTGAGGCCATGCCCCTGGAGGAATTGGTAGGTATTCTCACTATATATGAGCAGGTCATACAGAATGATGCAGGTTCAACAAAAGGGAAGGTTTTGGCTTTGAAATCATCTCAGAAAAATGTAAAGAAAAAGGTACCACCCAAAGCTTCTGAAGATATAGACAATACATTAGATGATACAGAGTCTGATGATGAGATCTCCATCCTCACCAACAAGATCAAAAGGTTGTTGAGAAAGAAAGAGAGCAAGAGAAAGGAAAGACGGTTCAGGACTAAAGATGGCAAGGAGCAAGATGAAAGGATAATCTGTTATGGCTGTAAGAAGCCAGGACACTTCAAATTAGAATGTCCTGATCAGGTTGAGGAAAAAGAG
>Ga0209489_110380_pt1 | contig 10556 bp, 9 predicted proteins | sample SiratrowhiteBW_FD_187527 | JGI IMG/M metagenome (GOLD analysis project Ga0209489, IMG submission 187527) | Root nodule microbial communities of legume samples collected from California, USA - Siratro white BW (SPAdes) (version 2) | ecosystem: Host-associated > Plants > Roots > Nodule | place: USA...
TGTGTTTTTAAAAATAAAATATATATATATATATATATATATATATATATATATATATATATATATATACATATGTATATATACATATATATATATATACATATGTATATATACATATATATATATATATATACATGTATATATATAAATTTCTAGACTTTGTATTTGTTAATGAATTATTTTTCTCATTTAGTATCTATAAATTTTTTATTTATGCTTTAATGTAAGTGATCATGCCACTAAGCTACTCGTCAAAGAGACACTTGTTTTTGTTTAGATGAGTTCTGGGTCTCTAAATAAATGTGTGATTTTAATCTTGATCCTCAATGATTTTTTTTTTTCATGTTTTGGTTTACCATAAAATTTTTATTTAGTTTTGTCTCGTGCTTTTACTAGTATTTCTTGTGTTATTCGTTAAGTGACCCCATTGAATAAGATCGATATTTTTTTAAATTATTTTGTTTGCAGAAAAAGATTAATTAATATAATGTAAAACTTTGTTTTTTCTTCAGTTTGAATTTGGATCACCTGCTTCTTTCAGCCTTTCTTCTTCCGCGGTGAATCATAAACAAGATAATAAACAACATAAATATTCCGTGATACATGAATTTTTTTCCTTCAGATTGATTAATTTTTGTCTTTTATATAAAATATATATATATATATATATATATATATATATTTTTTTTTTTTTTAAAAAGCCGATCTTTCTCATTTGACGGGGTAATCTAAACAACATAGATAAGAACCAAAAAGAAAAAAGTTTGAAAAAAATTATTAAATACAAAAGTTTAGAAATATATTTGAAACCGAAAGATTATTTAAGAAAAAAGAAACAGTCATCTTGTTGAAGAGTGTTTAGGTTATTCAATGTATAAGTCATCACTATTTAACATTATTCAAATAGTAATAGTCTACGCATTTATTAAATATAGTATGAAATATAACGTATGTATTAAATGAATGTTATGACTTCTATTAAATATAGCATACAATTACTATTACATACACAGGCATTTATTCAACGTGTGTTTACATGGCGGATAGAAAAACTGAGAAGAGAGAGAATAATGTTTGTGAGTGTGATTTATGAGGTAAAAATATTAGAAAAAATGGAGAACGGTGAATTTGGAAAGATTTTGATGCATGCAGTGGATGAGGCGGCGTGACAGAAAATTTAGCGTAAAGAAATGCAGAGAATATTCGGCGAAACAAAAACGAAGGGAAAATGAAGAGGGGAAGATGAGTGAGAAAAGAGAAAGGGAAAGGGTCAAAAGTGACAGCTAGGAATGTAATTTGTTGTTGATGTGTGTGTGGCATTTAAGAGAGGCATGGAGATGAGTTTAATTTGTGATACACGCAAATCGCAGAGATGTGAAAAGGAATAGTAATAGCAAGAGGATTGATTGGTTACTACTAAAAACAAAGGAACAAAGAAAGCAAAGTCAAGCCGACAACTAAAAAAAATCCTCCAACTTTTGCACGTTCTCTCTTTCTCTCACCCTCTTTCTCAGGGTCATGCTCATAATTATATTCATACCATCCATTTTTTTTTCATTTTTTAAATACTGAAGACCGTCGAATATTTAACCATGCCAAACCAAATTCTCCATTCTCCTATGGCCAATGCCATCCATCAAGGGTCACTCTTCCATCCTTACGCCTACTATTTTCTATTCTATTCTATCCTATTATCCAACCAAACCCACACAACAAAACAACAACGCAGGTTCTCATTTGACTAGGACCATGTTTTTTAACACACAATGAAGACCATGTTTTTTTTGTTGCCTTTAGTACAAGTGCAATAAAAACAATCCTATCCAAATCATTTCAAGTGATAACCTATTATAGTTTTTCATGCTAATAAAGATTGAAGTTGTATTCAAAAAGTAAAAGACATGAAAAAAATTATTCAATTGTTATTTCATACTAAAATTCTTGTACACCTGCAACCATAATCACATCAAGGAGTTTAAAGACCTTTGAAGTAGCGACAAAGCACTTTCAAATGGTGTATATGTACTCTAACTTAGATATGATACCCTATAAGTCATATGTGACGAGAAAACTGTCCAGAAACAATCGAGATTTTTCTATAGACAATCATTATGGAAGCAAGTCAAAAGTAGAGGTGCCAAAGTTAGGGTCCTCTCTTCTAAGCTACGATTAACAAAAACTCCTATGTACCACCTTAGCTCCTAAACTCCTAAGCTCCTATAACGCGGGAAATAAACAGTTTTAAGGTTTACTCCCCCCTCAACCAGAAAAGCTCTATGCAAAGACCAAATGGTGAATGGATGGTGTCATTTTCTACAGTCAAGGGGACCAATCTTCAATCCGCAGAACAAACAGCTTGGACATGCTCTGCTAAATCTGCTGGTCCACCATATAGAATAATAGCTCTACCTTCGAATATTAGCCCGGTTCCTATTGTGATAACCAGGCCTGGGATGTGGATTTCGGTGGTTTCCTTGCTTGGGGATCTCATTTATTTCCATAAGTTGTACTGTTCTCTGCCTCTTGGCTGCATGTAACAATTAAATGTCAGTTTCATCATTTAATTAGCAACTAAGGATTCTTAAAGTTGATCCACCAAATCCAAACACTTATGGCAAGGAAATAAACTTATGTCATAAGATTGGCTCGGAATGTAGAAACTACTGGACAAAATACAACTTTAATCGCACAGGACATAGAATATAAGCATAGATTTTGGAAAAGGAATGACAAACCATTTTCAGCTTGTTGATAACTCTCCTGAAGTCTCCTCTTGGTGGCTTCTAGCTTTACTTGGACAGCCGCATCATCAGAATGCTTGGATTTCTGATAAAGATAAAAGATTCAAGGTCAGAGAGACAGAAGCATACAAATTTGATTCACAAAGATATTTTTCCTTACATCTAGATGACCAATGGGAGGCCTCCTTGTGATTGAATTGTTCTCCATCCTTTGCTGCATCTTTGGCTCCACATTACTTTTTCTTTGCATATTATTATTTTGGAGGGGTCTGCCCGGGCCAGAATCAGAGGTTACTGGCTTATTTGGCCTCACCGGCACATCAGCCTCATTTCTCTTTGCTTGTTGACTCTTTTCCTCCCTGTTAGGGATGGCTGGCCTTCTGCCATTATTGTCACGGTTCTTGTGGGATGGGCCACTTGGTCGAGGATCTGAAACAAAATTTGCCAATCATAATCATTAATATAAGACCTGAGGGAGTAAAATAGAGAACACAAAAGGATAAGAAATAATAAATTCAACTTACTTCCATCATCGTCCATGCCATCAAAGAACTTTGCAACATTGAGAGATGTGACAATCAACAGAGAGAAGTACAAGTCAGTCTCTATATAAAAAAGCTCACAACAAAAGAAAGAGGTGTATGTAAAGCACAAGCAAATACCTGAGAAAGTTCTATGGAACCAGTTGGAGCAACAAAGAAGGCCCCTTCATCCATAGGAGGTGATGGAAGTCCGTCTTCTTCATCATCAACAACAGATGGATTAACCGAATCGGGTGTGCCTTCATCTGAAGCTACAAAACATTTAATGAAGCCATTATCAAACATGTAATAATTTCAAATATAGACAAAAGCCTGCAGGATGATTCTGATTGTAACCAATGAAGGCAGATAAAAATTGCTACCTGCAATAGCTGTGGTAGCAGTGGCCTTCACCCATTCATCAACCATTTTTTTCCAGTCACTACACAGTCAGGTGGAAAAGTTTAGAATCAAAGTTGTTCAGCACACAAGTGAACAAATTAAACAGCTTGCCTATCTAAACCAGTACACTGACATGAACCAAAAACAACTTGGCTAACTTAAGTAGATGAGACGTGCTACCATAAGTATGGTTTGCATGGAACCTTAATTGACTATTCATCTATCTAAAGATCTTTGTCAAAGCTAAGAAAGCATCCCCTGTGAGATGAACTAAGAAACAAAATAAGGCAAACTACATCTAACATCTGATTACTCTAATAAAGCACAGAAAAAAGTGAATTGTATTGACCTTCACTCTCTCTCACAACAAGAATAACAAACCACTAATTGGAATCAAAGAAACCAATTAGAAGCCATTACACATTGATCCATGCAATAGAAGATAAAAAGACTAAACTAGCCTATAAAACAAACCAATTAATCAAATGATACAAAAAAGAACAAACAAACATCAACAAAAAAAAAAAAAAAAAAAAAAAAAAAAAAAAAAAAAAAAAAAAAAAAAAAAAAAAAAACCTAATACATACTCGATAAGTGTCTTTGCAAGTTGACGAATATCCTTTGATCCGCGTTTTCTGAGAGGATTGACAGCCTTTCCAATCTCAGTTGCCTGGCAATGGAATAAGAGTTAGAGGAGTGGACAAGGGACAAACAAAACAAATCATCCAAATTTTCAATTGAATGAGCAAGAAGGGAAGAATCAAATTCGAACCTTAAGACAGTCCACGGAGAGCTCCATCAGTTGAAGCCTCCTCAACGATTCAAATAACACAGACTCAGACTGTAACAACAAGAAACAAAGAAGAATCAGCAAAACTCAAACCTTTAAAGAACAACCAAAATGCCATCCAACAAAACCCACATTTGTTTGAAACCACAAGGCTCCACAGACAAAAAAGATCACAAAGAAGAAAAGAAAGTGAAGAGTGAGAGTGGTCGAGAGCAAGACAAACCTCTTCTTCGCGGTTAAGCAGAACATCTTTGATCCTCAAAATCTCCCCTATATACTGAGTCTCTTCATCCATCTCATCAGTTAATGCCTCAGCCTCACCAAAACTATAGTTGCTAACACCGTTCACATCAATCTCAGCATCCTCATCTCCACCTTCATTGACCTTACTCTCTTTGCTTGCTCCTGCGAACTCACCCTCATCTCTTTCTACCCCATTCTTGCAACCAGAGTCATCATCACTCTCTTTACCAACTCCCCTCGCAGCCAACTCCACACGGTCACACCCCGCACAGCGAGTCAACCTGGAACAGAACAGCCTCTCAGCAATCGCATCCCTTTTCACTCTAAACTCCTTCGGCCAATCCGAAGCCGCCACGATTATCGCGTTCTCAATTATCTCAAATATATCCGAATTCGCAGACGCAAAGTACTCCCTCCACTCATCCACTGACCAAGACTTCATCCTCGCAGATCCAAACTTGAACACGAAATCGACAGCTCAAATTCCGCTTCTCATCAATGTGATCGTCACTCGGATACTGCCGCCTCGATCCCTGCGCACACCAATCACGAACAGGGTCAAAAGGGTAATAAAATATAATCGGTAATCAATTATTATAGATTGTAATTTCTGAATGGAAAACACAAAATTCATTTCACTAAGTTTTTATTTTTATTTTTTTGGGTGTGACCCAGTTTGGCAAAATTCGATTGGATTAATGTTCGGCGGAAGGAGGGGAGTGGATAGACATGCTTTAACATAAAAACCAAAATAGGCACGCGTGTGTAAATGACAAGAAACAACGTTGTGTGTTGGCGCTGTTGTTGTTGTGTTGTCGTTTTAAGATTCCGGCACTCGAAAAGCCTCAGGTGAAAACAAGAAGAGAAGAAGAAAGACCCTTTCTTTCTCTAAAAAAACAATAGCAAAGGAAAAAATTGAAGCCGGAAATCAATGAAAAGCAAAACAAAAGAAAAGAATTTGAAAAATGTTTGTGTCTACCTACGAAAGCAGTAGTGTTGTTGTTGCACCGAGGAAAGATAAACAGAGAGAGAAAGAGAAAGAGGAAGAGAGAGAGAGAAAATTCCGCGTGCTTAAGAAACTGGTTGTGAAAAGGGAAAACCAGTTGTGCTGAGAGAGAAAGAGAGGATATAAAGGGTGTGTGCTGTGGTCTTTTTGGGTGGGTTTTGACTTTGATCAGAGAGACACGATGGTTGAGTTATGGAGAGAAAGGTGTAGCTGTGCTCGCTCTTTTTCTCTGCACTAATTTTATTATTTTCTCTGATTTATTTATTGGTATAAAAATATATTAATAAATGATAAAATATGAAAGATAAAAGGAGTGGAACATGAACTGATTAAAAGTGGTAAGTAGGTGGTGAATGTGGCACGAAATAGATAGGACCGAGGAAGGGGTTCTCAGAGAGCGAGTTTCGTGGGTCCCACCACTCAGCTCTATGACTAATCACTTAAGATCTTTCTACTAACCATGCTTACAACAAAATTAAATTTCAAATCTTGGAAAAATTATTCAACCAGGGAATAATTCTCAAATAAATATTTTTTCCTCTCTATTTATTAATTGTTCTTATCAAATCAGCCTCACATTAAATATTTGTTTTTATTTTCCCTAATTAGAATATATTTTCAAACCAAATCTGTCCAGTATTTAATATTTTTAAATCTGTGTGTTTAATCCATTCAACATTTTCAATTTTTTTTTTTAAATTTCCGGTTTTTACAATTGCAGTGTATAAAATATTCATACAAATATTTATTATTTCTCTCTTTCTTATAATTAATTGACAGTAATGATACCTTATGGTTAAAACTTAATAAGTTAGTTAGTATACATTTGTTGATAAAATGGTGATCCTGAAATTAAATAATTTAATGATTATTTTTGGAATTTTAACTTTTCAAAGTAATTATTTAATAAAAATAATTATCGTATTAAAAAAATTATAAAAAATGAGTCATTTCGTCTTCCCCAACTAAAAATCATAAATTTGGTTGCAGTTTTGTTATACTTTATTCTCAACTACTTAATATTCTATTCAGCATTACTCTAGTATCACAAAAGTCAAAAGTCAAATATTACCTACATAATATTTATTTATAATATTATTATTATGTTATTTTGATTTGCATATTTTTAAGCATTTAACTTTTAATTTTGATTAAGTAATAATCAATCATGAGTTCACTCTCATATTTTAAATAATCATATTATTCCTCTTGTTTTATTTATTTTACAAAATTTAGAGGCATTCATATATCTCTTTCTACTAGAAATGAAGTTAATACTCAGATTTTAGTTTTCTTTGTTTTATCCATTTTAACCCATTAACTAACTAACTAAAATTTTCATTTTAGATTTACTATTTTTTCTGTCTCTTTTCCTTATTTTGACCTCACATTTATCAGAACAGATGGTTGTAAATAATAAATACAAATAATATTTTTATGTAATTTTTTTTCTCAATGTCTTTTTTATGCACGTACTTGCAACAATTACTTAAAAAGATAAAGATTCATATGGGAGACAGAGAGTAGTCTCTGTCTTACACTTGTTAATATAGTATTAATTATCTTTATAAAAATATTGAACATATTCAATTACTTCCCCATTGGGTAATTATTAAATAAAGTATGTGAAATGTTTACTATTTTAAAACTCTAATTTTTATTCATTACATTTTTTTATATATTTTTTTAAATTCACTTTAATTTCAAATATCAATTACTCTCAATTAATAAATATTAACTACTCTCTTGTTCATATTTAATTATTTACTTATTTTAGTGTTAATACAAATTAAGTAAGAGAAGGAAAATAAAAAAGTTAAGTTTGAAATGATTAATTATTATCTACATATAATTTATTTGGGACATTAATTAATATCTACACATAAAAAAGTCATGTATGTGTTTTTATGCAATAAAATAAATGTGTGAATTAATTATAAAATGATAATTGCACTTAATGTGCTTTAACTTTAAACTTTATTTATTATGCATTTGAGTTATATATCTGATAATGTTTTTAAGTATAGGGGTCAGCATAAAAAAGGGGTGGGTGTAATAAAAATAATTTGGGCCTTGAGTTGTTTGACTAAAATCATGACAATAAAAACATTTTAGAAGTTTATGAGGCACAAATAGAATAATTGAAGTTTGTCCAACTATCTAACCCCCTAATTTCTATTATTTTCTCAATTTTGAGCTCATGCAGGGATCAAAGTTGAAGGGTTGAGGGGAAATTTGAGTTTTTGAGTTTCATCTTAAATGTTTGATGACTATGTTTGATTTACTGAAGTGAATTAGATGTTGGTAGGTATTCTTAGCTCATTCTTCTCTTTCAAAACCTAAATAGTTTAAACTGTAAGGAAAATCAAGTTGAATAAATATATAAACTTATCCTAAATTTTTAGTTTAGGTTATATTAAATGAATTTACTTGTATGTATCTAGTGGAAACTTTGCATGAGATTTAGTTTATGTATGATGTAAGTAAGTTAATGCATTAAAGCTATATACTACTAATAGGTTATTTACAATGAAGATAGATTTCTAAAGATAGATTTCTAAGACCCAAAACAACTAATTTTAGAAATGGTAGAATTGTGAACTATACAAATTTATATAATTGTTACTATTTTAATATAATTAAATTTTATTTAAGAATATGAAAAAAATTAAGTTTGTGTTTTGAACTTAATTTTGATAGTACAACTTCATCATTAGTTTTAAGCTTAATTAAAAATAGATTCTAGCATGTTTCTAAACTTTGGGGACATAGTTTTATATCTTCATTTTTTCTATATTTGTAACATAAGATGTAATCATAATTAAAAAAAAATTAAGATTTGGTTATATGTGAGACATAATTGTACTTCTAGTTAAATATTAATAATTAAGAAAACATGGAGTAGAAAAAAAACATGATAATTTTGCTATATCAACTTTGTATAGAGAATAAAATGTTTTTGATAACTTTTTTTGTTTGTTTTAAGAATGTTATCATTGGTATATATCACACTATTGACATATATATCTCACTCAAAAAAAATATGAATTTGAAGATAAGGTTTTCAGCTTTTGTTCATGCTGTGAAGTTTTCCTCAAATGAGAAGTGTCTTACCAGAGTGATCATTACTCATTTTAATGATGTGACTATTTAAAATAAAGGATATTTTACTAAAGAACATCGTTATAGTAAGAAAGCCTTATTTGAATGATATTTTCCTATATTATATGACACGTTTGACTTGTTTAATTATTTTTTAAATATTTCACATTATGTATAATTTTAATGTAAATGTTATAGAAATTTGCTAAAATTGTTAATCTATTATATAATTTGTGATGTACACATAACATGCAAATGAAATTAGATTATAAATATATTTATGTAAGATAGTTACCTATATGATATAATTTAACCTGACAATAACATAATGTGATTATTTAGTTATAAAACATTTGAAATGAGATATTTAGACTTTACTTGTATCCTAAAACATATAAAGAAAAATATCTCGTGATAAAAAATTAATAATGATTTTTACCACTTATTTAGGAATAAAGAATCACTAAAACTCGAGGGACGTATCTTGAATTGTCTTAATTTATATTAAATGTATATATCTTAAACAACAAATTATGTAAGAGTGTAAAAATAAGTCGACCTAACTAAAATAGGTTGATTTATTTAGCCAACCTATATAAACTAACTCAACTTAACTCATTTTATAATGAACTAAAATTTTTACAATATATTATATATAAAGTTTAGAATTTAATCGTTACCCATTAGAATTAATTAGATTGATTCACTAAATTTCAAAAATGTAAAATTTCACTAAATTTCAAAATTTTTAAATTGTTGGTGATAGTTTCAAATATTTAATAAGTAATACAAATTCATTTCAAATGTTAAATATATAATAAAGAAAAGTTTTAAAATAAAATTAAACATGTAAATCATTCAATAACAAAAATTAATAGTAGGGCATTGTTAACATTAATATTAGTAATAATATTAATGATAGTATTAATTAAAATTATTATAATAATAATATTAATGAAAATAATATTAAATGTAATGTTAATAATAATATTAATAATATGATGTTAATAACAATATTGAAAGTTTTAATTTGAAAATAATTTTTTTAATTAAAAAATTTGGTGAGAAAAAATTGTTTTGGAAAATATTTTAGAAAGGAAAGTTTAAAACTTATATTGAAAGATTAAAAATATAATTAATACATAAAAAAAGTAACTAAAATATCAAAAAGATAATTATTATAAGGAAAAGGATAATTTTTAACATGTTTATACTATTTATAAATAATAAATTCAAGATTTTAAATATTATTTGAGATTACCTATAATAAAGTAGAATCTTATCTAAAATTTTTAATTTGTGGGAGTAAATTAAAGGGAACCAACAATAAAAATAAAATATAATCTTCCATGCATAAAGCTATAACAAAATAAAATATTATCTAAAACAATAGTATTATCTAAATCTCAACTGTTGATATTACGCTCAATTAATATATTCTAAACCAAGATAATTTTGAAATGAATAATTTCAAGATTCGCAATTAGTTTTAATATTAACCAAGATTAGTTAATTTGCAGAAATATGTTGTGTATATAGTAATAATGAAAAAAAAAATGTTATATTTTTTGTTACAACAGAAAATTTTATCTAAAATCTAAAACTATTAGGGATTTGAAGATCCAACTACCAATACGTTGAATAGCGCGGCATTGAATTCAATTGTACGCCTCGATTCTCTTCACTGCGCGCGTTCTTTTATTTATTTTTTTTACCCGCGTTCTTTTTTTTTTTTTTTTTTTTTTTCAAAA
>Ga0209489_110383_pt1 | contig 10551 bp, 12 predicted proteins | sample SiratrowhiteBW_FD_187527 | JGI IMG/M metagenome (GOLD analysis project Ga0209489, IMG submission 187527) | Root nodule microbial communities of legume samples collected from California, USA - Siratro white BW (SPAdes) (version 2) | ecosystem: Host-associated > Plants > Roots > Nodule | place...
TGTTCTTGCGGGGAGCAAGATTGTATAAACTGATCTGTGGATCATTTTTAGTGGAAATCCTTACTGTGAAGTAGGGGACTGGACGTAGCCCAGTTGGGGTGAACCAGGATAAAATCTGCTGTGTCATTTCTCTCCTAATCTCTCTCAATTCTTGATGAATCTTTGCTGTTCTTGATACATCTTACTGCGTGTCTTGATTTTTCAAGAAATTGACTCAAAAGCATAAACTGAATTAAGTGATTAGTTCTTAATAATGTTTGAACAGTTTCTGAATTAAAAAACAAAGTCTTTACAACAGATAAACTTGAATTACTTCTGAAATACAGTTTACAATTTATTGTATTCACTGTTCATCAGTCAGTTTTCCAGAAAAACTGTTTTTGTGTAATTGGTGTCTTCTTAATCGTTTTTTTGGTATCAAATTCAATCTGATTTCTATTCTGAATCAGTTTGTCTGTATTAATTTGCATTTGATCTAAATCTTTAAGGTTCTTGCATAATTCTTTGAACCACTTACTGCTTACTGTTTTCCAGAAAACTACTTAACAGTACACTGTCTGTTCCTGAATTTTAATCTGGTTTTCAGTACACTGGTTTTCCAGATTTCATATTTGTCTGCAGTACACTGATTCTGTTTGATTGGTTTTTATATTTGTTAATTGTTTGAACCTCTGTAGATTGCATTCTAAGTTTCTTTAAAGAATTTGTATTCTCACATTGAAAAGCAAATTTGGAAAAGAGTTTAAAAAGGGTTCAATTCACCCCCCCTCTTGAACTTAGGCCAAACACTTATTTTAACAGAAACAAATTAAAAATGGAGTCAATTTTTTTTTTGTTATAATACGTGATTCTGAATCAAATTAATTTAGGTTTCCAATTATTCAATACATTGCTGATAAAAAAAGATTTAGAAACATTCACAATATATCACAATTGATAAAATTTGTTTAAGCAAGATAATTCTAAAAAAGATATTCTTGTTTCCTGAAAAACATGTTAATATATTTTTGTTTCAAAAAACATGCAGATAAAATCTTTTTGTTTTCAGATATTATATCACTTTGATTAAACACGTTTTAAGCAAATATATGCATTTTGAAGATTTTTTTTCATTTTAAACCAAATTTGTTATGCTTTCAAGTTATTCATCAGACCGTCTATCATAAACAATTTATTGGACCTTTTGTTATGAACAAAAGTTGTAAGCACTCAGTTGCCCTACTACATACTGCAATTGTATAGAACACTTTTAAATCATTCAAATCACAAATAAAACATTCAATTTGTTTTTGTTATTACCAAAACATAAACTCCACATATTATCTTCAGGTCATCATATTGTCTAGTGTGATATAGACCGTCCATGGACTCAATATTATCTTGGACTTAATAAACCGTCTAGGCAGATCATCCATATTATCTACGATCTCGACACTTAAGGGGAAGATGGTTGAAGTTTTAAGAGGAGAAAAAAATTATAAATAACAAAGATGTTAAGCTTAAACTGAGTGTATGTTAAAGGGGAGCAATGTCAAAAAGTAAATGATGAATAAAAACATAAAGAAGAAGTTTCTTTCTTTTATTTTTGGATACATATTATAAAAATATAAAGTCTGAATTCATTCTTTGATTCATTTATTCATTCTTTCTCACTGTAAGATGTACACACTGAAATAAGATTACATCTTCTTGATATAATCAAATATGATAAAAGTATCATTTTGTGACCAAGTTTGAAACCCATTTAAACTTATGATACATTGCTTATATATTTAAGTTTGATCATTTTTCAAAAGTGTTTGAGAAAACTTGATCTGTTAACCTTTTATGAAAACTCTTACGTTCAAACTTTATTGTTTTAAGCACCATCAAGATAGATTGTTAGAGTAAATTCAATCAGATCCATATTGATTTTGATCAAACAGATCTGTAAAGATTTTAATCAAGTGTTGTTAAACAACAAAGTACAAATATGAATATACTTCGTTTGTAGGACAATTTTTTTTTAATAGATCATGTAAGAGCATTTGTTTTGTCTGATAGATGATACAACACATGTGTTCTCTTACTTCATTTGATAACCAAGGAATTTGTTAGACGACATGCATACATTTTCTAAGCTAACGTTGTACCTACTGAAAACCTTTATGAGTTATAAAGAATGTTCTCAACTTTGTGTCTACCAAGAAGATCTCAAACAAAAACATGTCAACATTTAATCTTTTTTAAAGAATGTGCTAAATTTTTTTATGCCTAACACATATTCTAACACGTTTCATGTCAACTCTAGAAAGATTATCCATCTTGTACGATCCTATATTTTACGTCAAATATTATTTGTTATCACTTTTGATTATAAATTAAAAAGATATAACCTAAGAAATTACTTTTCCTAAAAAGATATGCAATGAAACTTCCTTACAAGGTAGGACTTGACACAATAAAAGATATTACAATGTTCTCTCTCACTTATACATAATCTAAGACAAAGATTATAACCTTGAAAGCTGACTATACAATCTGGTTGTATGTGTGTTTTATGAATACATCTTCATCTTATATTTATAATCGCTTAGAATATTGACTTTTATATTGTAAATCTAGTTGTATGTGTGTGTTTTATGAATACATCTTCATCTTATATTTATAATTGCTTAGAATATTAACTTATATATTGTAATTCTGATTTAGTATATCTTTAATCTTGTTGTACAAAATCACTAAAATTAGCTTGAAAATTTTTCCTTGTGTATATCTTCATATGAAATTATTTGTTTTCTTTTGTTTTTATACTGAATATAAAAGTGGAGAAAGACACAAGGCTTAGTATCATAAATAATATTTTTCTTCATTGATTAGATATGACATAAGTCAAATTTAATTTAGGTATATTCCTTCTATACCTATATGATTATAGTTGTTGCGTTTATTCATTAAGACATAATCAATTTATTTATACAAGGTTGCTCTTTGAATGTTGTATATAATAATATTATCATTAAAGATTAATTTTTTTTAATTGCGTTACAAACATTAGACCAACTAGTCATGTTTATGTATAAAGTTTGTTTTTACATTCAATTACTTAATAATATATATGTATACAAAATCATAGATATAAGATAACTCTAATGGAGAATTAATGACTTCAATGTTTAAATTTATTTATTATCATCAAAATTATATATCACAATGTTTAATTTTATTTATTGTCATCAAAATTATATATCACAAGAATCATTTTGTTCTCTAAAATCTTTAAAAATTAGAAAAGTGGTATTTGCAATAAAATAACTTTCAAAACTTTGTGAAACACCAAAATATTTTAGTGCTATTTTATGGTGAAAACTTGCCTATAAGTATAAATGTGTTATAAAACACATTTCTAATTTCATATTGACTTTTTAACATTTGTGTGACCGAAGTTTTACTCGTGCATTGTCTCTATCACAAAATTTATCATTAAAGTAATTTTACATTATAACTTATTCTAGAAATAGATATTTCTTTAGCTAATTACAAAGTGTTGTCAGTTATATATTCGAGTCTTGGTCTTTTAGGTACTCACGTATAAGTCATTATCACTGTACCTATATGAACTTTTCGATCATGAGATTTATTATTATTATTATTATTATTATTATTATTATTATTTTATTATGACTATTAATATTATTATTATTATTAAATATAATATTAATATTAATACTAATATTAATATTAAGAATATCTCATGGCAAGTGAGGATTTTAGTGTCTTCTATGGACAATTTTCGTTCTAGTTTATTTCGGTGGGACAGCCGATTGTTGGTCCGACTTTAAGTAAAATGTGGGCGTTATTATGTGATTTTTTTCAACACTTTGTGTCTTCACTTCACTCCATTTTTCTACCTCAAGAAGACAATAAGGCACACACAACAAAAAAACATGCACTTGTTTTTCCTGAACTTTGCCAAATTTATGGCTGTTGAAGTAGACTAAGTGATGCTAAAATCCACTCTGGCCAGGTTACATTGTGGTATGGTAGTTCAAATAATGTCACACGAACGTGTTAGCAGCATAAATGTGGATGTTACCAGAACTCGCTTAACTCAAATTCGGAAGCAAGCTAGATGCAAGTACCTCTTATTGGATGAGAAGAGAGGTGACCATAGCTGCTGCAAACATTCACAAGGAAAAATAATCCGTCTGAACCAGGTGAAGCATCAAGCTCGGTGTAAAAGTAAGAATGATTTGTCACAGGAAAGAACTATATCGGAGCCTGAAAATGAGCAACCAGAAGGTAGAAGAATACTTCGCTTGAGCCAGATCAAACGGCAAGCTCGGTCCAAAGGCAATTCAACAGTGATTGATGTGACAGAGAAGCCTATGGATCAGAGTTTGCCTTGCAACAGCTTTAAAGATAAAGAAAATGTGGTTGCGGAGGAAGCTGTGAAGAAAATTATCTGTGAAGGGGATTACAATCCTTCTGTTGAAAGGTGTTCTTGTACATAAGTTATACATACGAAGAAATATAATTTTATATATTATGCATATATCTCATACAAATATATATATATATATATATATATATATATATATATATTATAGAAGGATTTATTTGTGAATAATTATAACAGAAAGATAGAGAGAAATATATATACTATGACAAATAATTAAGGAATAACATAAATTATAATTAAGGGATTATATAAGTTATAATTAAGGGAGTAATATGATGTATGCATATGATCTGTGGGTGATTATTTTTTATTAATGGAGAGAGAGTCTACACCCCCCCGCAAGATGGAGAAGGGAGACCGAACGCCAATCTTGTCTAGAAAAAATACATGGCTTGAGTGAGACAAAGGCTTGGTAAGTAGATCAGCTAGTTGATGACTTGTTGGCACATGAGACACTTGAAATTCCTTAGAAGCAACCAAGTCGCGAACAAAATGATAGTTAATGACAAGATGTTTCGTGCGAGTATGAAATACAAGATTGGCACAAATGTAGGTAGCTCCAATATTATCAAAAAACAATTGTGGCGTCTTACTAATTGGATGACCAAGCTCCTTTAATAGTTCTTGTAACCACAACAGTTCAGTGGTGGTGGTTGTTATAGTTCGATATTCGGCCTCTGTTGAAGATTTAGCAACAGTGGGTTGCTTCTTAGAGGAACAAGAGATAACATTGGTCCCCATATAAATAAGATAGGCAGTAGTAGACTTGCGATCATGAGTATCTCCAACCCAATCAGAATCACAAAATGTTGTGAGAGAGATATGTGGCACGAGAGAGGTGAAAACCATGGTCAAGTGTCCCCTTGAGATAGCGAAGTAGACACTTGGCAGCTTTCATATGAATTTCAGTGGGAGCTTGCATGTACTATGATAGTTTATTTATTGAGAAAAAAACATTTGGACGGGTGAGATACAAATATTGTAGGGAACCAATAATACGACAGAACTCTCAGATATCACATGAGGGAGCATCAGACGTTCGAGTCAAATCACAGGAAGTAGAAAGAGAGGTAGAGACAGGTTTTGCATCTTGCATGTTTGTAGAAATTAATAACTCATGTACATAGTGTTGCTGTGAAAGAAACAAACTGTGAGATGTAGGGAGGATTTCCATACCAAGAAAATGATGAGGAGACCTGAGATCCTTTAAAGAGAACTTCAGTGCAAGGGCAGTCTTGAATGCATTCAGAAATAAGTCATTATTGCCTGTGAGTAGTAGATCATCTACATAAACAAGAAAATATGCAACAATATCATCTCGATTGTATACAAATAAAGAAGTGTCAGATCAAGGATTAAGAAATTCATATGTAATAAGAAAATCCTTTAGAGCATTATACCAAGTATGAGGTGTTTGTTTGAGACCATACAACGCTTTTTGAAGTTTGCATACATAATTTGGAAAGTGAGAGTTGACAAAACCTGGTGGTTGAGACATGTAAATATCCTCCGAGGTACTACCATGAAGAAATGCATTATTAACATCCATTTGACATAAAGGCCAACCATGAGAGAGAGCAATACAGAGAACCAGCGCTTGATAGTCTGAGGCTTAATAACTGGATTATAGGTTTCAGTATAGTCAATACCAGGATGCTGATGAAATCTTTTGGCAATAGACAAGCTTTATAACGAGTTATAGAGCCATCGGGATCCCGCTTTAAACGAAAAACCCACTTATCACCAATAATGTTGAACTGTTGTTGCTTAGGGACAAGGGACCATATACCATTGGCAAGTAATGCATTAAATTCTTCTGACATGGCTTGCCTCCACTCAAAATGTTTCAAAGCCTGGGAAAGACAAGAAGGTTCAGTTTGGTTGGGTAGAGGAAATTTGGTGGCTAGGTGAAGCTATTTGGGTTTAAAGATGCCATTTTTAGATCTTGTGACCATTGGTGGGACGATTGTTTTGGTCCAAGCGAGCATGAGGATTAGTCTACGTGTGTGGAAAGAGATGAACCCAAAGTGTACAAGATATCATGATTGGACAGATGAGAGGATTCAGTAGAGTTTGGTAATACATGAGGAAGGGATGAGGTATGAGGTGATATTGGCACGGATATAGGTGAAGATAAGTTTTGAGATGTGGTAGGTAAAGAGGAGATAGTGAAGGAGATGGAATTTGAATTTTGAGATATGGGTGTTGGAATAATTTGTGTGTGGTTTGAGGGTGTGGGGCCAGATGGTTGTATGCTAGTAGGGATAGATGTTGGGGAGAGAGAAGACGTGGTTGTAACTACAGAAGAATAAGGAAAAACATTTTCTACAAAGTGAACATGTATTGAGGTATATAGTTTCTCAGTTTTAAAAATGTAACACAAATAAGAACTTTGAGATGAATTGTAACCTAAGAATATGCATGGTTGGAATTTTGGAAGAAGTTTATTATGAACACGTACGGGACCAACCAAGGAAAATAGAGACATCCGAAGGTACATAACTTAGAGTAATTTGATGAGGAGTGAAATAAAGACTAGAGAGGTGACTTCATACTTAAACTAGGTGTGGGCATGTGATTTATAAGATAGGTTGTACTTTCAAGAGCATAAGACCAAAATGAGATGGGTAAGGATGTATGAGTTTCAACCAAATGACGGTGTTTTCTTTCAGAAAACCCATTGTGTTCTGGGGTATAAGGGGGAGTTGTTAAGTGTGTTATTCCATGAGTTTGAAGGAAAGACCTCAATTTAATATATTCACCACCATTGTCTGAGTAGAAAGTTTTAATTTCTGTATTTAATTGATTTTTAACAAGTGATTTGAAAATTGACAAAAATATGAGAAACATCAAATTTTATGTTTAATCGGATAAAGCCACACATATTTTGAAAAGTGATCAATAAAATTGACATAATAAAAATGATCATTTATTGAAGATGAAGGTGCAGGACCCCATACATCTTAATAAATCAATTCTAAGGGGTGAGTGCTAGACAAAGTGGACCTAGAAAAAGGCAACTTGTGACTTTTATTTGCTTAACAATCTGAACACTGAACAGGTGATGAATAAAATGGAATGGCATTGGCCTTAAGTGCATGATGAAGGATGCGAGAAGGGAGATGTCTTAACTGACTATGCCAGGTGGAAAGGGAGGTGTGACAGTGGATATGATTGGATAGAGGATGAGAAGGTAGGCAAGAAATATTGTACACATTGTTTTCATTCTTTCCGCATAGTAGGATCGCCCTCGTGCTCATATCCTTGACTTGAAAATACCATGGAAAAAATTCAATCGATACAAAGTTGCTTTGACATAATTGGGAAACATAAAGAAGATTTTGAGATATGTCAGGTACATAAAGAACATTATTTAAGTGAAACGGGGAGGAGGAAGTGGGAAGAGAAGTTAAACCACTATGAGTGATGGTGAGTCCCTTACCATTTGCAACCACAAGTTTATCATTACCAATATAATCATGGGCTAAAGTGAGATTCGCAAGATCCCCAGTGACATGGTGAGATGCCAGAATCCAAAAGCCACGATGGTTTCTTATTAACCATATTTGCTTGACGACGAGAATGATTAGAAGGATAACCATGTAATTTATAACAAGTCTTAACAGTGTGACTACGACGATCACAATATTGACAAATAAGGGGAGACCCAGATGAAGAGTTACGTGAATGAGAACTAGAAAAGTTGCCCTGAGTAGAAGATACTCCACTAGGGGATGACATTGAACGTTTGTGGTGACCATGAGAGAAAGATGAATGAGAAGCATGGTTGGCAGTAACAGGGAAGGACGATTGTTGTCGCTCCTCCCATTGAAGGAAAATTTCATAGTCAACAAGTTTTTCAAAGAGTTCATCAAACAATAGTGGAGTGTCACGAGTACAGATTGATGCACAAAACTCGCGATAAGCAGGGCCAAGACCATTTAGGGCAACAATGACAAGATCAAGATTATCAACATAATGACCAATAAGTGCAAGGTCATCAGCTATAGAGAGAATAGAGCGCAAATAGTCACAAACATTAGAATCAACTTTGGTAATGGAGGAAAGACGCTCTTTAAGAGACATGATCCTAGTGCAAGACCGATTGGCATAAACCTTGGTCAATCTCGATATTGCATCAGCAGATGAGGTAGCGTAGGATATCACAATCTGTGCCTCAGGACCACAAGTACCAAACAGAGCCAGAAGCACATAATTATCTTGACACTTTCAGGCAATAAAAGCAGGATTTTCAATTGTTATGTTACCAGTTCTAATTGCTGCTGAAGGATATGGAAGGGTGCCAGAAACATAGCCAAGTACATTATTTGCAGTCAACAAAAGAGTAACTTGCTTGTACCAGGTAAGGTAATTTGAGAGAGATAGTTTAATGGGTAGTTGAGTTGTTGTGACAAGTTCTACGAAAGAGTAAGCAGAATGAGTAATAATGGCCATTGATAGGATCGAAAAAGGCTAGTTAAGCTTATAGCTCAGATACCATATGAAAAAATATAATTTTATATATTGAACACATATCTAATACAAATATGTACGAGTGTATATATATATATATATATATATATATATAAATTACAGAATGATTTGTTCTTGAATAATTATAACGGAAAAATACAGAGAGATATGTACATTATGACAAATGATTAAGGAATAACATAAGTTATAATTAAGAGATAACATAAGTTATAATTAAAGGAGTGATATGATGTATGTGCATGATCTGCGAGTGATTATTTTTGGTTAATGGAGAGAGTCTACAATACAAAGGAGCCAGTCAACCATCTGATGTATGGTGGGATGTTGAAAATCTTAAGGAGCTTCAATACACTGCAAGGAAATTAAGGGTATTCAAGACTAAAAGGCTCAAACAACAATTAAGGACTGAGTGTAAAAGAAATCTTTGCAGTGCAAGGTTGCATGCCAAAATAGCAAACTCGAAAGCGGGAAAGGAATTTATACCTATGAAAAGATTACGCTTAACTAAATTGAGATGTGAAGCTCGTTTAGGGAATCACTTTCCTTCTATGCAAGGACTGCAAGGAAACTAGAGGTATATTTACTCCTTATTAGATCAAAAAGTTAGTAACTTAATCCCATGATAGGGAAAACTGTAGCAAAACATTCTTGATGTTGACTATTTGAAAAAAATGCACTAGTACAAAATACACATTTAACGTCTGCCTTCAATGATGGTTAAAAGGAAAAACGACGTTGTCCAAAATGCAGTGGCTTTTTTGTAAATAAATGAACAACATAACTTCGGTTAAAGAAAAAAAACCGCCATTGAACTCCCACTTAAGCTTTAAAATTCAAAAATTTAAAATTTTAAAATGGCGCTGATGCACCACGTCGGTTAGGACATCTTAACCGACGTGGTGAAGTCTCCCATGACGTTGGTTTAGACCACTTAACCGACGTCATGGTGACTTTGTTACTGGAATGAAAAAGGGGGGTAAAATTAGGGTATGCACAACGTCGGTTATGGGCTCCTAACCGACGTTGTGGATCACCTGAAATCAATTTGGGGATTTCAGGTGATGCACCACGTCGGTTAGGACATCTTAACCGATGTGGTTCTCCCAATTTTACCCCCCAGCGCGTTTTCACTTTCACTTTTATGCTTCCTGAACTGTTCGCGCCTTCTTCCTGCACTGTTCCAGCGACTTTCTTCCTCGTTTTCGACCTCCATTTCGTCCTCATTCAACTCCATTTCACTCTTTCTCCATCATAAAGGTTGGTAGCTACATTTTGACCGTTTCATTTCACTTTCAATCTCAGTTTGGTTTGGTTTTCGTTTAAAGCTTTGAGTTCTCTTTTTCTCCTCCGTTTTCGTTTCATTTCAGTGGTTCTGTGAGTTTATTGACTCCATTTTGTGTCTGTCCGCTTTCGGGTTTGCTTGTCTTTCGGTTTTGGGTCACCACTGCATCTCGGTTTTGGGTCACCACTGCTCTTCAAGAGGTATGTTTTATATCGAATTTGAAGTGGAAAATTAGAATGGTTATTTGGATTGAAATGGTTATATGTATGATTAGAATGCTTGTTTGAATTGCTTGTATGATTGGAATGCTTGTATGGTTTGAATGCTTAAATGG
>Ga0209489_110384_pt1 | contig 10549 bp, 11 predicted proteins | sample SiratrowhiteBW_FD_187527 | JGI IMG/M metagenome (GOLD analysis project Ga0209489, IMG submission 187527) | Root nodule microbial communities of legume samples collected from California, USA - Siratro white BW (SPAdes) (version 2) | ecosystem: Host-associated > Plants > Roots > Nodule | place...
TTATATATATATATATATATATATATATATATATATATATATATAATTTACCTCATTATTAAATAGTTATTATAAAATAATATTCACTTTTAGAGAGATTTTGAAATATATACATAAAAGAAGACAAATCAAAAGAAATTAAGAATTCTAAATATACGTGAAAAAAACAATTTTATCATTTAATTCTAGTTATTGAGATTTTTTATCACTCTTAGTTCATCCAAACAAAGTTGTTCCATATGTCATATTCCTTATATTTATAACTCTATTTGATTTAGAATATTCTTATTGAAGTACTAGAATCTAACCTATCTTAAATATCTAACATAATACATGGAAGTTCATTACATGAAGGGTTTTATAATTTTAACAAACTATTATTGTGTCATAAACTAATGGGTCCATATTTAGATTATTTCCACACCTCCTGTCCATCTCCCTCCCCCTAACCTCAGGCTGAAGAGGCTTTGAAGAGTCGTTGGCCTTTCTTGTTGGAAATGGATGTCGTTGGGTTCATTTTACATTTGGCTAGATTCTATTGGTCTCATTAAAGCATTCACTTCATTTCTGTTCACTTGCTCTAGGTTCTTCTTCTCAAACCCTTTCTTTCTTAACCTTTCGTCTTTCCTGATTCACACCCTTTCACAAAGTTTCTTCATTCTCTCCTTCTGTGTTCCCCTAAGTGTAGGTATGTTCAATTTTTCCTTCATTATCTCATCCTTTCTCCTTGAGACGTTATTTCAAAAAGGATCCTCTTGTTATAGTTTCTTGCATTAGGGTGTTTCCGCATTTGTATTTATTTCCATGGGTTTTCAAATAAGTATCCTTGGGCTAAATCAGACTTAATAAAAGAAACTTCTACTTTTGCTTCTTATGAAATTGTGACCACCTTGCATTAATCTCAATCTTTTAGTAAAAGTGACGAGAATAATATTTTCATTGTTCCATGTGCTTTAGACGAACCAATATACATGGACAATGAGGGGGGGGAGGGGGGTTCATAGAGTCCCTTTTGCCCCTTTTATGTCATTATCTTCACTAAGATAAGGCTTAAGTTACCTCTCAATAATTTCAAAAGCAAGTTTTAACCATGTTAAACATTGCTCCCGCCCAACTACACCCGACAGTTGGACTTTTATCAAAGCATTTTCTATCTTATGTTCCAACTTTGGCATGGTTCCCACAACCAAAATGTTGTTGTACTTTTTTGAAAGTAAGAGATACTCCTTCAATAACGTCAGTGGGAGAGGTCTCCTTACTTTATTCCAATCTTCATACAAAAACTTCAAAACCAATTTTATCAAAATTTATCCTTCTACTCACGAACCTTCATTACTCAAAGGATTTCCTTTGTATTGGTCACCTAACTCCCATTTACAAAGTATCCGATCTTTAGAGTAAATTGAACGAAATTCCTATCAGGATTTCCTTTAGAGGTTAAGCTCTGTCCCTGTCCTTAATTAGGACCCACCTCATTCTTCTAACTTTGATTATGTTGATAGGCGTTACTAGGTGTCAGTGGAGCTTGATATGAAAGTTGAGGTCGAGGAAAATTTTGTTGATATCAGCATAATGTTTACTGTATATGGAAGTTGAGTTGCAGGTTGTGGATAGCTAGGTCTATGGCGAGGTGGCGCACGATTACCCCAATAAGCAGCGGAAGCCATTTGAACCTCTCCTTCTATTTTCTTCCCTGAATTGAATTCGGCCTTCATAATGTTTCTGATCGCGAGTGGGCCATGTGCAATCTTTCCACTCTTCAAACCCAAATTCAATCATCTCCCCGATGATGACAATGTCGGTGAAATTGGACGAGATGTTGCTTAGTATGTGCTCATAGAAGGAAAACTACAGTGTATCTATGAACATAACAACCATCTCCTTGTCGTGCAGCGGCGGCACTACCAGGGCAGCTTGTTCCCTCCACCTCTGGGCATGCTCTTTAAAGGTTTTAGAACATTTTTTTTACATGTTTTGAAGCTGGAGCCTGTCGGGTGCCATGTCAACATTGTATTTTTAGTGCTTCAAAAATGCATACACCAAATTTTCCAGGAGAGAATGCGTGTTGGCTCAAGATGCATGTGCCAATTTAGAGCGATACCAGCTAAGTTGTCTTGAAAAGAGTGGACTAGCAACTTTTCGTCATATATGTGGGTTGACATCTTTCTGCAGTACATCGTCGGGTGGCCTTTAGGATAAAGAGGTGCCTTTATATTTTTCAAACTCCGACACCTTAAACTTGGGGCGAATCATGACATCTGGTACTAGGCATAATCCCACAGCATCCCTAAATCCGTAGCTACCTCCTCCCTCTATAGCTATGAGCTTCTTTTTCGAATTTCTAATTGTGTTTTTTGTCCATCTATGTAGATGGATACTCGTTGAATTGGATCCTGAGTTGTGGCCTTTGTATGTGATCCTTTACCCACTACTACCTGCAAGACTCTTGGTTGAGTGATCATTATTTAGAGCGATTCCTACTTGCTCGTAGGGATAGTAAGCGACATTTAGATTTTGCTAAGAGTATTCCCCAAAGGGTGGAGTATAACCCAGGGTAAAACCATATGGGGGAATTCAGTGGGAGTTATTTTGTCTTCATGGGTATGATTGTTCTCAAATTTGTAAAATCCCAAAGTGCAAAGCTGGAGGATAGGAGGAAGTCACATTCTTATTTCTACCTTTAGGGGTTTCCCTAGTGTTCTTCAATGTTGCTAGGGGCTCGAGAATTTGGCTCGTTTGATTTTTGAGCTAATTAATATAAACTTTCATCAATTCTTGTGCTTCACTCCAATCTTCCAAGTTTTTTCAATTTGATTGGGTCTTATATAGGTGTCGCAAAATGTATGACGTTATTGTTTGTTTCTGTGTTTCTCAAGATGAATTAGACGAAAAGACAAAGAATGCAACTACACTTGTTGAAAATTACAAAGTTGTGTGAATATTGAGTATGATATTACTCACAATTAACATATGTCTAATTAGTGAAGTAATCCGAGTTACATGGCAAAACAAAATCATATTTCTCTTCAAAAACTCAAAATTGGAATCCCTCTCAACCCTAGACTCTATATTAATTTCCATTTTTTATTAACTTACGACTTTATATTTTCTAACCTAAAACCAATAAAATCAGGTAAGAAAAGAATAAAATGTGTGTACTGATAGCTGTGAATTATAAGTTAGATTTTAGGAAGATTTGGTGTGATTTTGTTATTAATTCTATTTTAATTTGAGATTTTATTCGATTGATTCTGTTTAAAATTGAGATTTTGTTAGTTATTTCGTATTTAATTGGTTTTATGTTGCAAAGAGCGGATTTTGTGAGAAATTAGGTTAAAATTGAAGGAAGAAAGAGAAGGGGTGCAGAATTGAAGGAAAAGAGGCATAAGTGACTTTTTGCTTGAGTAAGAAAGATAGCCTGGGCTAAACTCCGCTTAAAGATTATATAAAGCCCTAATTCTAAAGCGCAGCTGTTGGAAAGTGAATCAAGAGATAATGGCTCAAATTGACCTATTGTTAGGAGTGAATAATATAAAAAGGGAGTTAGGTCAATGGGAGAGGGGAGCTATCACTTATCATCTCTCACTTATGGGAATTTCTCCTAGTACCGTCGTGATCAAGATCTTTCTTTTCCTCTTCTTTTGTATTTTCATGGCTACTATGTGTAGCTAATTCTCTTCTTCTTGGGGTTGAATGTAAATTCTCAAATTCACATGCACTATTAATATTGTTTTTATGTCATTTAATTTAAATACCTTTGTTAACGTTTTGTTTAACATTTATGTATCTTAGATTTCTCATTTTGACTAGAAAACATTATTTGAAATTGGAATTAAACGTTCAACTCATTGCATGTATACGTTCAGGAATGAAGTGTAATGTAATTACTGTTCATTGCAAATGTTCTTAATGCTGATTAAGTTAATCTAGCAACTAGGAATAGAAGCTAGGTAGTTTGGTTTATGAAATTCAATGCTAGAGGAATCAGGTTGAAAATGCTTTAATTTGCATAGAGGGGTAATTTAATGAGATGACATGATTACTTAATTATGAGTGTATGAGAAGGAGAGGGATACAATTCAATCCCACGGATTTTAATCATCTTTATTTCATTCACTTTACATTTGGTTGCTATTAAACTTTAACCATTACATCACAAAATCAAATCAATCCTTATTAACTGTTTTTGATCACAATGTCATGATACATAATCAATGTTCAATTATATAATCCGTTCCCTGAGGATACGATACTGGACTTATTGTCTATATTACTTGCGAAATCAATATACTTTTTTGCTGAAAAATAATTATTAAGTTTTTGGCGCCGTTGCCGGGAACGGTGAAGAATTGGGAATTGATTTATGTATCAATTGCGTTGTGAATTAGTGATCTTTCTTGTGATCGTGATCTTTTGTTAGTACAATGGTTGATGCGTCTGACAAATGAAAGGAAAGAAGAACAACTGTTATTTGATCCAGATATTAACAAGACGTTAAGACAACTCAGGCAGAGGAGAAAGCGCGAGCAGAAAAGTCAATTAGGGGAGAAAACTGGTGGTGAAATCATGGCAGAAGAGGCCAACGGTCATGTTGATCCGCTATACAGAAGAGTACTGGGTGATTATGCTCTACAGCAAGGGCCCAGGCATTTTTCAAGCATAGTTGCTCCTAACAAAGCTCGAGTTATTGAAATAAAGTCAACACATCTGACGCTGGTTAGTGCTAATCAATTCACAGGAATGGAACATGAGGACCCTTATACTCATTTGTCCACATTCTATGAATTGACGGCTACCATGGGATTTGAAGATCAGGATAAATACTCTGCCTATATGAGGTTGTTTCCTTTCTCGTTAACTGGAAAAGCAAAAGAATGGCTAAAGTCGCATCCTAATCAAAGCTTGACGCACTGGAGTGATGTGCAGGAAAAGTTTTTACAGAGATTTTTCCCTCCATCCCGATTCATAAAAGGCGAGATCAGAGATTTCAAATTTTAGACAAGGACATGATGAAGCCTTGTGTGCAGCATGGGAAAGATTCAAGGTGTTGTTAAGAAGGTGTCATAATCATGGCTTTGAAGACATTGCACAACTAAATATTTTTCATAATGGATTGAGGCCGGATACAAAAATGATTCTTGATGGAGCAGCAGGAGGAACCATGATGGTAGTGGATGCGGAGCGTGCCACTCGAATTATAGACGTTTTAGCCTCAATAGATTATCAAGCACAGTATAACAGGCAAAGTGTGCAGAAGAAGGGAGTTTTCGAGCTAAATACCACTGATGCAATTTTAGCACAGAACAAAATCATGACACAGCAGATGGAAGCTTTGACGCAGCAAATGGCAAAATTGCCACAGCAGTTGCAGGCTGTTCAAGCCTCACAGGCTGTTAATTATCAAACTCCATTATTGCGTTGTGATTTTTGCGAAGGAAACCATGTGAATGGGAATTGCTCACACAAACTGCAGTGGGAGCAACAACTGAGGAAGTGCAATATATGGGGAATTCTGGCAGGCAGAATGATCAGCAGGGCAACTATCAAAACAATTCTCCTCAAGGATGGAGAAATCCACCAAATCAACCATGGGGATGGAAGCAGGAGACGGGAAATTCTGGTAGGCAGTCTATGTTTCAACAGCAGTAGCAACCCACATTGTATGATAGAACTAGTAAGCTTGAGGAAACCTTGGAGAAGTTTATGCAAACTTCTCTGACCAATCAGAAAAATCAGGAGGCATCTTTGAGGAATTTGGAGACTTAAGTAGGCCAATTGGCTAAACAGCTAGTAGAGCAGCAAGGTCGACAGTTTTTAGCTAACACTCGACCCTATCCGAAGGAGCAGTGTAAGGCTATCACAATTCGTTGTGGGAAGCAGGTTGCTTTTGACGTGAATAAAAAGGTTGTTGAAAATAATCAGACAACAATCACGAATGGTGAAGACAGAGTAGAAGAGGGAATTCAACCCGAAGTGGTTACAGTTGAAGACAATACAGAAGTCAGAACACAGGATGAGAAGAAGTCTGATAAAAATCAGAATTTGAGGAAGATCCAAGAGGGTGTACATTTGAAACATGTGTCATATCCACATGCACCCTCTAGATGAGAAGCTGAGCGACAATTTATCAGATTCACTAAAATCTTGAAGAACTTGCAGATCAACATACCTTTCACAGAGGCATTACAGCAGATGCCTACATATGCACGTTTCATGAAGAAATTGCTAACTAAGAAGAGAAAATTCCCAGAGGAAGAAAGAGTGGAATTGGAGGCAGGGTGTAGTGCAATCATTTAGAAGGCAATTCCACAGAAATCTTGTGATCCTGAGAGTTTTACATTACCAATCACTGTGGATAATCTGTACGTGGGGAAGGCATTGTTGGATCTAGGTGCAAGTATCAACTTGATTCCGTTGTCCATGCTGAAAAGAATAGGAGAGGTAGATATCAGGCCTACACGAATGACATTGCAGTTAGCAGATAGATCTATCAAGCACCCATACGGAGTGGTTGAAGATTTGCTAGTGAAGGTAGATAAATTCCTCTTTCCAATTGACTTTGTGGTGATGGATATTGAGGAAGATGTAGATGTACCTTTGATTTTAGGAAGACCGTTTATGAAGACAGCAAAGGTCATTATAGATGTGGATAAAGGGAAATTGAAGGTCTGTGTGGAGAATGAGGAAGTGAGTTTCAATTTCTTTGAGGCCATGAAGCATCCTAATGATAAAAAGGATTGTCTTAGACTTGATGTGTTAGATGAAGAATATAGTTGAGTGCAACAAGGCTTACACAGTTCAGACACACTTCTGCAAGTTATCACCAAACCTGCAGAGGAGTTAATTGCATTAGGTGATACAGAGGCTTTAGCTCTGGCTAATGCATTAGACCAAGCTAAGGAAGTTATGCAGAAGGCAGGAAGCAGAGAAGATTTGGGGGCTGAAAAGTCTGTGACAGAGGAGAAGCTAGGACTGAAAATGCTACCACCCCATCTCAAATACAGTTTTCTTGAGGGAGATGTAAAGAAACCTATAATCCTTAGTAGTTCCTTATCTGTTGAGGAAGAGGGAGGGCTGATTGAGGTGTTAAAACTCAATCAAGGAGTTATTGGATGGCAATTGTCAGATTTGAAGGGAATCAGCCAAGCATACTGTATGCATCAAATTCATATGGAAGCTGATTTTAAACCAGTTGCACAACCTCAGAGGAGGTTGAATCCATCAATGAAAGAAGTGGTAAAGAAGGAGGTGCAGAAGCTGCTGGAAGCTGGGATGATTTACCCAATTTTAGACAGTGCTTGGCTTAGTCCAGTGCAAACGGTTCCGAAGAAGAGTAGTGTGACTGTTATTCATAATGAGAAAAATGAGTTAATTCCTACTAGAACAGTTACAGGTTGGAAGATGTGCATTGACTATAGGAAGTTGAATCAAGCAACCAGTAAGGATCACTTTCCCCTACCTTTCATGGACCAGATGCTAGAAAGGTTGGCGAGGAAGGCTTACTATTGTTTTCTGAATGGTTATTAAGGTTACAATCAGATCACAGTAGATCCACAAGACCATGAAAAGACAGCTTTTACATGCCCTTTTGGTATTTTTGCCTACCGAAAGATGCCATTTGGATTATGTAATGCACTAACTACTTTTCAGAGGTGTATGTTAGCAATTTTTGCAGATTTGATAGAGAATTGCATAGAAGTCTTTATGGACGACTTTTCGGTTTTTGGATCCACGTTTGACGCATGTTTGGAGAATCTAGATTTGGTGTTGCAAAGGTGTGTGGAAATAAATCTTGTACTGAATTGGGAGAAGTGTCATTTTATGGTTACCGAAGGTATTGTGTTAGGCCACAAAATTTTTGAAAGTGGGATAGAGGTGGATAAAGCAAAGGTTGAGATCATTGAGAAGCTTCCTCCACCTACCAATGTTAAGGGAATCGGAAGTTTTCTTGGCCATGCAGGGTTCTATAGGCGATTCATCAAGGACTTCTCAAAGATTGCGAAGCCTTTATGTAATCTGCTGAATAAAGAAACAATTTTCAAATTTGATCAGGAGTGTGTGAAGGTGTTTGAATGCCTAAAAGAAAAATCAACTACTGCACCAGTAATCACTGCACCTGATTGGAGTGTTGGTTTCGAGCTGATGTGTGATGCCAGTGACTATGCAATAGGAGCTGTTCTGGGGCAAAGGAAAGAAAAGTTGTTCTATGTTATACACTATGCTAGCAAGGTTCTCAATGATGCTCAGAATAATTACACTACAACTGAGAAGGAGTTGTTGGCAATTATGTATGCATTGGAGAAATTTAGAGCTTATCTTATAGGTTCTAAAGTGATAATTTATACTAATCATGCTGTTATCAGGTATTTGCTGACCAAGTCAGATTCGAAGCCTAAGCTAATTCGCTGGATTTTGTTACTCTAGGAATTTGATCTGGAAATTAAAGATAAGAAGGGGAGTGAGAATCATGTAGCTGATCATCTATCCAGATTGGCTAATGAAGAGGTTACTGCTAGGGAATCTGAAGTTGTAGATGAATTCCCTGATGAGAAGTTGCTAGTAGTTCAAGAAAGGCCATGGTTTGCTGGTATAGCCAATTTCAAAGCTGCTGGATTCGAACCAGTACGTCTGGGACGACCCTTATCTTTTCAAGATGGGTGCTGACAACTTGTTGAGAAGATGTGTCACTAGTAAGGAAGCTCAGAATATACTTTGGCATTGTCACAATTCTCTTTGTGGAGGACACTTTAATGGGAAGCAAACAGCTGCTAAGGTACTGCAGTCAGGATTTTTCCGGCCAACATTATTCAAAGATGCCCACATGCACATGCAGCATTGTGATAATTGCCAGAGAACAAGAACTATCTCAAAGAGACATGAGATGCCCCTAAGGAATATTCAAGAAATTGAAGTATTTGATTGTTGGGAGATTGTTTTAATAGGCCCTCTGCCTAGTTCGTTTTCAAATGAATATATTTTGCTGGCTGTGGAGTATGTCTCGCGTTGGGTGGAAGCAATTCCAACTCAAAGAGCAGATGCAAAAAAAGTGATCAAGTTTTTGAAGAAAAACATTTTCTACAGGTTTAGTACACCAAGAGTGGTGATCAGTGATGAAGGCTCTCATTTTTGTAATGCAGAATTGAGGAAAACGTTTGCACATTTTGGGGTGAAGCACGGGATAACTACAGCCTATCACCCCTAAACTAATGACCAAGCAGAAGTTTCTGATAGAGAAGTAAAGAGAATTCTGGAGAAAACAGTGTCATCATCACACAGAGACTGGGCTATAAAGCTAGATGAAGCGCTATGGGCTTACAGGACAGCCTTCAAAATGCCTACTGCAATGTCTCCATTTCAGCTGATCTATGGGAAGGCTTAGCATCTTCGTGTGGAAATGGAACATCGAGCCTTCTGAGCATTGAAGTGGCTGAATTTTGATTCGAAGGTTTCTGCTGAAAAGAGGAAGATATAACTACAAGAATTGGAAGAAATGAGGCTGAATACATATCAGTCCTCCAGACTCTATAAGGAATTGATCAAGGCTTATCATGACAAGAAGCTGTTGAAGAGGCATTTTGAGCCAAGGGAACTTGTTCTTTTATTCAATTTCAGATTGAAGTCGTTCCCAGGCAAATTAAAATCAAGATGATCAGGACCTTTTGTGATCAAGCAGGTCAAGTTTTATGGTGCAATTGAAATTAAGAATACAAAAAATCAAAAGAGTTGGATGGTTAATGGGCAGAGGTTGAAACATTACAAAGGGGGTAGAGTTGAGAAACTCATCTCAGTGATCACATTAAAGGATTAAAATTCAGGCGTCAAGCTATATGACGTTAAACGAGCGCTAGCTGGAAGGCAATCCAGTGTTTAAATTGTTAATTTTTAGTTATTTGTTTTTTTTAGAAATTTTAATTTTGAATAGGTTTATAATTTTAGGCCGTTTATTAAAAAAAAAGAATTTTTTTTTTAAATAAAAAAAAAGAATTTTTTTTTTAAATAAAAAAAAAGAATTTTTTTTTTAATAAAAAAAAATTAGAACTAAGTAGTGGGCCTGTAGATTGAGCTAGGCCCAGTGATAAGTACCAATTTTGAGTGTTTTTATACATGAGAAATATTGAGTACTTGTGGATTTAAGTGTTATTTAAAATAGTCATTACTCCCAATTTTAGAGTTTTTGGATTTAAATTTATGTTTTGAGTCATGAGTTAAAGGAAATCATTTAATCTCAATTACTGTGAAATTTCAGGTATAAAAGAATGAAGAAAATGATAGATTGAGAAATTCATGAGGCAAAGAATGAAAAGTTTAAAATAGAGAAAGGCCCAAAAGAAAAGCCACTTAACCTAGGCCCAAAACCAAGTCTAAAAGGGGATTTTTAGGGTTTTGGACGGGATCTGGATTAGGAGGAACTAGAGAGCGGAAAAGAACAAGAACTACTGTGGATTCCTGCTCTTCTTTTGGCAATCTTTCTTCTTTGAAGTGTAATGGCTACTATGAGTAGCTAAGTTCCGCAACTTTGGGATTGAATGTAACTTCTTGAACTCATTTG
>Ga0209489_110385_pt1 | contig 10548 bp, 5 predicted proteins | sample SiratrowhiteBW_FD_187527 | JGI IMG/M metagenome (GOLD analysis project Ga0209489, IMG submission 187527) | Root nodule microbial communities of legume samples collected from California, USA - Siratro white BW (SPAdes) (version 2) | ecosystem: Host-associated > Plants > Roots > Nodule | place: USA...
TTGGCTTTATGAGGATTATCACAATCATGTATAGGTAGCAAGCCACAGTCTGGTTGTTCTGCCTTGGTAAAAGGGTAATGGAAAGACCCAAGACGGCCACAAGTAAAGGAGTGTGGACAACCTTGGTACCCATATCCATAACCAGCACATAGGATGAGTGCAAGGTGATAAAACAAGAGGAAGCAGAACAAATCTACGATAGCCATACCAAATTCTCAATAGCTACAAGGTGATAAAATATTTTGAGGAACAAGTGGCGAACTTTCTCAACAATGACTAGATTCTCTATTTGTGTTCTTAAGCTTGCACAGTCACACCTCATTCATGATATGCAAATGTCATAAATCAACTAATCTAAAAGAACGTCTTTCACGGGGCAAGTTGACTTGGAACATGAGCATCGAAGACTTAGAAAAATAAGTAAGTGTAGATACAAACATGTTATTGTCTTCATTATTACAACAATGAAACGTGACCCACAAAATTTTTCAATAAAAAACTATATAGTATACTCTTGCACAAACAGTCCATCTTGTTCCCTCTCTTTAAAAAGAAAATTAAAATATTTATATCCTCTGTTTTTAGTTACTGTATAACATTCGTCAAATCATTGCTACCATAACAATTATTAATCTATTTTAGAAAGTAAAACATAAAGAAGCATGATAGTAGTTGTCGTTATAAATTTAATTTATTAAGAAATAACTCTTAATCCTATGCATAAACAGTTTAACACAAAAAAAAATATAATACATAAATTTACAAGTGTTAGACATAAAAAATAGATAATTAAAAAAGAATCAAACGTAAAAATAATATTAACAAACTTCAATTTATACGGTAGATCACTCGTACCATCACAATTATTTTAGAAAGTAAAACACAAAGAAGCAGAGTAGTGTCGTTATAAATTGGAAATACTGTAACATTTGCTCCATCTTATGTAGTATCCTAGCTCACAAGTTACAAATTACAATGTCTCACTCGATAAATAAACCGGAGAGGTTGGAGGAGAAGACAATGAAGGTTTAGGTGGAATTTGCAATAACTCAACTTTGCTTTCTAGCATTTCCAACACTCTACTTATGGCAGGTCGTGTTGAAGGATGAGTTTGTATGCACCATAAGCCCACGATTGCCATCTTTCTTACCATTTTTTCATCACCTATATTTCTCATGTTTTCCAAACCAAGTTCCTGCTTTGATTCAAGACGATTGTATATCCAACCGGGAAAGTAAATTTCACTTGAGGGGTCTAGCCCAGTCACAGTGTTCTTTCTTCCTCCAATCAGTTCTAAGATCATCATTCCATAACTGTAAACATCTGATTTATGTGATACTGCACCAAAATTTCTGGAAAAAACTTCTGGAGCAATATAGCCTGCTGTTCCTCTAGCACCAAATATTGAGACCATACTTTCTTTTCTGGAGCAAACTTTTGCTAGACCAAAATCTGAAATCTTGGGATTAAAATTCTCATCCAACAGAATGTTATGAGGTTTGATGTCAAAGTGTAGAATTCTAGTATTGCAGCCTTTATGCAAGTATTCTAGTCCTCTACCAACACCAATTACAATATGATACAACATTTGACAGTCGAATTGATGATGTGTCATTAGAGCATTTTCTTGATAGATAAATTTTTCCAGTGATCCATTGGACATGAACTCATAAACCAAAGCTCGTCTAGAACCATCGCAACAGAACCCCAAAAGCGTAACGACGTTAATATGGGAAGTTCTGCTAATACTAGCAACTTCATTGATGAATTCCTCTCCGTCATCTTTTAATTCGTTTAGGATCTTCACTGCAACATAACGTCCATCCTGTAATTTTCCCTTGTATACACTACCGAATCCTCCTTGGCCTAGTTTGTTTCTGAAACAGTTGGTCACTTTCTTCATCTCAGAATAAGCATACCTCTTAATCTGAAGGGCTCCGTGTCTTTTCAGAAAGACCTCAATCCGTTGATTGGTTGGATTTTTCCTCTTCCATCTTCTACAGTAGATCTTGACCATCGCTAGCAATAAAGCAACGGTAACAGCTGGAGAGGTTCTTCGTATCAGAAAGATTGTTTGAAAAGAATTAGAAAGAAATGCTATAAAGAGGAAACGGGATGGTTTCGGATGAACTTAGGACTAAAGAATTTAAGCAATAAGTATTAGTGATTGCAATGCAAGCCAATCCATTTAAGATACAAAGAAAGCATAAACTCAGTAAATAGGCAGTTTAATATTATGGCTGCTTTAAAGACCACTTTGCTTATGGTTTTCATCTTTTAGAAATCGAGAACAATAAAGAGCTACTAGAACAATACTAAAGTTTCATAATGTCTAACTTTAGAACTGCTTTGCTTAGTTGAAGACTTTGGACATAGGCCAATCATGATGGGAAGCAAGTGGGAGGAACCTGGTTAAGGACAGGGATTGAATTTTTTGTTCCAGGATCTATAAAAGAGATAGATGAAAGACCCAGTTAAAAAGAAAAAAAAAACTCATTGGCTTATACACTTTGATAAGAAAGCAATGTGAACAGAAAAATAATTTAATTCCTACATTTTTTGTAATTATAATATTAAGATAGTGTATAAACGATCCTTAAGTAGGACACTTGCTGGTTAAACTTTAAGACATAACTATTATCATTGTTAGCTATTTAGTATTTTATATGAAGACAGAAGAGAATGCTCTACCATTACAGCAAACTCACACATATATAAAGAAAACCCAAAAATTATTTTTGTAAAGTTATAAAGAGTGAGCACATTTATTTAATAAGTGGTGTGTTAGTAAATGAAATCACTAAACTATGTTTTCAAAAGTTATTTCTTTTAGTTAAAAAACAATAAATAATGAAAAAAAAAAACATAATTTTTTTTTTTTGAAATTCTAATTTAGACCAAGTAAAAGCAAAATTCATCTTTATGCATTACCAAATGCGAGTCCCAGTACGATTTTCACAACCGAGCTTCTACTCCCTGCAGATGCTAGAATACAGTCAACAACTATTTATGTCAGAATCGTTTGAAACAAAATAAATCGTTAAAATTAGTCTTAGAAAAGTCAAAGAACACGAAAACAGAGTAACTGTGTATTTTCGATTTTTAGTTTTATTTGAACTATAAAGAATTTTATTTACTGTAATGTATATAATGAAAATTCAGTCTTTTAATTGTCATCTAGTTTTTTGTTTCTCACTGAAAAAAAATTCTATTTTTTATAGGATTTAATGTTTAAAAAAATAAAAATAAAATAATTTTGAAAAAATTAATTAAAAATTAGGAGAACAAATTTTAAATGATTTAGGAGAGAAAAAAGTAATAAAATATATAAGGTTTAATATAATTTGATTTAAAGAAGAAAATACTAAAATTTCATGGATATTTATTATTTGTGTTAATTGGAGAACTAAAATGAAAAATGTGTTATCTGAGTAATTTTTTTTAGACTGGAGAAAAAAATCACACCAGTCATGTTTACTGGCCATCCTTTATGTTGATAACTTGAGTAGATTTTGCCTTTTAGCAATAAAACCAATGACATATAAATCTGGCTTGTATGATTATAAAAAAGAGATTTAGAGGATAATTAATTGTGGACCCTGATCTATCGTATAACAAAATGATAAAATTGAATTGGTTGTGTTTAAATTGTTCTACCTGTTGCCACTTTTGACATACTCTTTCTGGTTTTCTCTGCATGAGTAAAAAAAAGAAGAAAAAATCATTACAAATAGTTTTATATAAACCCTTTAATTCATGTCAAACATTTTAGTAACGCAGTCTCTTACAGTTATTTTGTGATGATTTAAAATTACAGAGAATCGTACCGTAACTGTTGGCACAACAAAATTTGTCTGTGCTGTCAAGTCGACACTGCCCTCCTTGGCGATAGTAGCAATCCGAACATTGATCTGTTAATTCTACTTTAATAGTGACATCCCCAGTTACGAAAGTAAATGGGTCACTGGCGTCGGGCAAGTCTTTAATTGGAAGCTGGACCATTTTACATGCTGCCAAAGAAGACTTATCGTCATTTGTGATGATGTACTTGTAGTAGAGATCGTAGCCATGGCAGACTTCCTTCTTGCTCTTACTTATATTTGTGGGAGGGTTGACATGGAGGGTGTGGTTGCACAAGATCAGAGTTGCGTTGTATAGCAATCTAAAAGCAGCAAAGGGAGAAATACGAGGAAGAGTATAAGTGTTTCTGAAAGCTTCACAACTTCGGTTCTGCAGAAGCTCATACAAATGTTGGTCTCTAATTTGAAAAGTTGTGAAATGAGTAGTAGTAGGGGTACTCGGAGGCTGAGCTACGTTTACAACTTGAAACAAATTTCCATTTGGTGGTAATTGGATAAATTCGAGCTTATGTGGATCATCACAATTTTCTATGGACAAGAAGCCACAGTCGAGGCGTCCGGTTATAGTAAAAGGGAAAGAGATATTGCCAAGATATCCACATTGAAATGAAGGTGGACAGCTTCCTCGGTTCCCAGCCGCCAAGAGAAGTGGCATGAACTTACAAAACAAAAGCAGTAATACAAATTCATGTTCCCGACTCATGCTTCTTCAATCTCACAATACCTTTATGAATGAGCTAAGAGCGTTATATTATAATTGAAGAAGAGGAGAGTGTCTTCAGCTATTTTTTAAGCATAGTTGGCTTGGCGTGGCCATATGAGTTGCATACGGCAGTTGACTTGGAGAATGACCATGGACGACTTAGTCTCAGAAATAAGGGTAGCCATCGTGGGACATGGCAATCCATGTCAAGCATTTAACGCAGCCTATTCCATTTATTTTTTGATGATTTAAGAATGAAGGAAGAAAGGTGCACGAATGTGAGTTTAGTGACAATTTGTAGTAAGTTCATTCATGAGATAATTTTACACGAATGAAGCAGAACAAATCAACTGGAGCCATCCCAAATTCCCTACTTTTTGAAAGAGATAGCGTATCATTTTTCAGCGCTTATGCTAAAAAAACATTGCAATTTTGGAATGTAAATAACATCTATGACAACTTCCATTCCTTTCTTGATTTTGATAATTTTGGCTCGCATTTTCCAGCTTAGCTTCTTTATAACAAGCTTAATGTTGTTTTATTCAACTTGTATATCAATAGAGATGAAAATACATAGAGATTTGGTCAAATGAATTTGGATGGATTAATTTTTGAAAGCGTTGAATCCCCAAGGGTTGGAACGGTGATGGAAATTTATACATAGCACGCAATGCTGCATACAAAATGAAGGTGACAGCCACTTTTGTGGGTACACTGACTACTATACAAAAGAATTTAGCAGGCACCGATTTAACCATCTGAATCTAGCAATCAATCAGACATGAAGAATCTTCAGCCGCCAAAAAACCCTTGCAGGCACTCTCCCAGCCGTGATTTACTACTCAAACGCAATGCCCATTTTAGATGAATTTGCGGATATTACATATACATCTGTCGCTACTTGAAGTGAGATTCAATCAATTAATTTGCTATAAAAATCGTGAATACAAAAAATGTGAAAGATAGCGCAAAGAATTCTAGAATAAGACCCCAATTTTGAGCCTATGACACCTTAACTCCACTTGGACGTTTCCCTTCCATGGCATCCTTCTTATCTCGGCAATCAGAACAAAGAAAAGGACCCTGCCAGGGTTTGGAGCTGGTGGAGAAAATGGAACCGGCGTGGACAGAGATGCCCTCACTTGGAGCCAGATCAACTTGACAAACCGCACAGACAAAAATGCCAGATGTGGATTGCCCCGTGTTCAAGTTGTCATCATTTCCTAATCTGCATGCAGGACATACCAAGTATCAAATATTAATGAACCATAACTGTTTTCAAATTATTTCAAAGAATAAGGTAGAAATTGTGCTTGAGTAAGTCCAACTCGATAAGCAAACTAGGAAAATACTTCCAGACAAGAACAGACTCGTAACTACAGAACACTTACTGAAATTGGCTCAAGTAGATCCCAAGTGGATATTATATCAATTACACATAGTTATTAGCTACATTGCAAGACATCGTAAACTGATTACACTATATAATGTACTGTAAAACTGAAAATAAAGATAAAATTTTAGTTCGTTTGATCAGGAAGGGTGATATGTTGGGTCTTTCAAAGCAGATTTAACGTAGAACCATACATGAGTCAAATTAACACCATGTTCAATCCAAAATCTCAAGAACATTCTTTATATATTACTCAATTTTCTTATTTCTCAAGTGTGAGTTTCTTCACATCAGACATTAGTTATCTTTACTTGTACAATTGTTCATCATACAGAACATACTTGCCTAATAACCCTGTCAGGAAGACTTTCAATACAAAATTCACTCTTGTATTGTACTTGTCTGAGCTAATTACCAAGACAAGCCATTTACACTATGTTGAATCTTTCAAAGGGGAAGGTGGTGTCAATCCTTGATATGGATTTGACTCATTTCTCATTTTGTTGAATCTCTATTGTGAATCTAAACCCTTATTACTATTTATAAGGGAAATACTGTTTTCAATAGCAACAAATTGTGTCAAAACAGAATTTGGCCTAATCATATACCTACTTCCAATTAACTGTAATCCTATATCAAAACCTACTTGAATTGAAAATTACTTGTAGAAATTATTAGCATCAGTCCAAACAAAAACAGAGTCTATATCCATGGGTTTGTTGGGGAGCAAAGTTAATCAGCGCACATAGAAGTCCTTTTCATGTTAGATGAAGAAAAAAAATCCAAGTTCATCTGAACAAGATCAACTAAATAAACAATTGGTTGTCAGAAGAAAAATAATCAAAACCAAGCGAATAATTTGGTTAAAATTCTATTCCCTCCCCAAAGCTAATCAGATTATCTTCATTTTAGCTGCCAAAATTATTCAAGCATCATTAGTTGATTCCCAATTTTCCCTGGAACTATAAATAACTTGCCATTGTCCACCATTATTCTGAAATGAGCCTTAGCACGAATACTAAAAACTTTCCCAGCATATCACTTACCAGTCACCAATACTCCCAACACTAGCCCACCTTTATTATGAACTGGGTACCAACCCCTACTTTTAGCGACATAAATACTGGCAGGACAATTGGAGGTCCAAAGATGGAAAACAAAATGCAAGTAACCTTCAGAAATTTTCCAATTTTCCTCAATTGAATAATTTTCCCTATAAAAGAGAACGACAGGTTACCTTTCAGCAAGCATTGCTGATCCTTCTTCAAACAGTTCCTCTACTATATTTATAGCGGAAAGCTTTTTTGACAGCTTACTGGCAGAATCCCGAGACCTCTTCCTGAAGGAAAGAAGATCTCTCAGCTTGTTCCGCTTTTGGGGGGGAGGTGTTGGTGGCAATTCATTATCAGGAGGGATTATGTCAACTACTATGCAAGTTGTATCATCCTTTAATCCTCTCGTTCGTAGTGCTTCCTGAATAACAGTTGGAACGTATATAGATGTGAGAAGAAATGCCGACTTTGCAACACTACGCTAATGTCAAATCACAAGCCAGAAGACATGCTGATTTGGCTAAATTACGGATAGGCATTGTAGTGCATACTACCTTGACAACCTGCATAGCTGCAAGTTCCGCAGGCAATCCTCGACAAGATTTTGCAGCCATTTCTGAGGATAGAGCATCCCATATGCCATCAGAGGCAATTATAAGCCTCCCACCAGCCTTTGATAGCTGTAATCCATCACAAAGGGTAAGTTTTTATCCTGAACAAAGACCTCACAAGCTGCATAGGCATTGTAATCTCTAACTTAAAGAAAAAGAAATTATCTGGAAAAAAATTATACCTTCACTTGTTTGACATATGGTATTGGAACTATGAACTCTCCAACATCCATGTCTCCAATTGACCTAGAAAGGCATAGACCCCCTGGCCAGCATCGTAGGGGACCAATCTGAAATGGTTCAGAACTATACTTCAAAACAAGGATAAGCTAAATGCAAAGTCCCTAAATTAGATGCTGAAAAAGGGGTGGGGGGACAAATGAAAAATTTCTCCTTTCTTCCACTTTAGGATGAAAAAAATATATAGCTACAACATAAATGTGCTCACCTCAGCACCACCAACGATGCTAAGTCTCCCAACTTCACCTCCACTAGCAGTTACACGTTCCCTCCTGTGCACACAGAATAACCGATAACAAAACGCATACAAATAAAGCAAACTAATTAGGCCTTAAGAAATAAAAACATACTCTTCAATATTCTCTTCAAGTCTGTGATCAACAGTTAAGGAGGAAACAGCACCACCCTGGGCATCTAGTACACAACGCGAATCTCCAACAGATGCAACAGTAACAGTCCACCTATCCACTATTACAAACGTGGCTGTGGTTCCAGAAGTTTCTCCTGGACAAAACCAAATGAGGGCTCAGAAGTAAAAAGGAGAAATATAATCCCGATTCTCTTGTTTCGTATTTTCACCCTCCCAATATGAATGAATAACTATACTACCACCACAAGTGCAAGAATAAAAGCTGAAGTTCCACACCTCTGCTCTGAAATTCCTTGTCGGTCTTAACAAACCCTGCAACCAATGCCCTGGGTAAAGCTTGCAACCACTCATCTCGTCCAAGCCCTCGAGGAAGGGCACTCAACACGTGATTTAACAAATTCTCCCTCGTAAAAATAGCTGCAGCATTTCCATTATGCCCATCAAAGATCTGTTAACCAGAAGAAATGAGTGACCATCTTATAGAATGATGTTGCTTCAATCCAAAAGAACATTCATTTTAGTCCGAAAGGGCAGTTCTCACACCCCAAATTAAAAAGTAAAGCGAAATTTCCATTAAAACAAGCAGAGCAAAGTATAGTCTGAATCAGAAAAGTTGAACAATACCGCAAATACTGAAAAGGATGATGAAGGGTTCCCGGACACTCGCTGACAATCCGTCTTAATTAGAAAGTAATCCTCCCCTTTCTTGGACTGAGCTGCATCTCCAAACCTCACAGTAGGCTTCTCCATCTTCTCACTCTTCATCTCTCTCTTGAGTAATGCAGCAAGAGGCACAAGATCATGATGTCGCCGCCTCCCTTCACCAGAGGCCATATCTTGCCCCACCAAAGAACCTTCAGCTTCACCTTCCTCTCTCGACCAAAATTACTCGAACTCAAGAGGCCCTCACTCTCACGAGCATATTAGACCTCCAAACATAGAACACTCCTCCCACGGGTAAACACTTCTAACACTTGTTGGCTATATAAACTTTATCCCAACTTGATCTGCGTTCATCACAAAGATCAACAATTACCTGCTCATCCCCAAAAACAACCAAATAACGCGCGTAAATCCAAGTGCAAAAGCAACTTTTCACAATTTGTATGACCCAGTTTTGACATCAACTAAGGTTTTAAAGTACAATTACGGGAAATTGCAGACAAAAGCAGCCACAATTGCAGTAACAGTTACGGGAAAATGCAACCACAACTGTATTGGGAGACCCCAAAACTCTCGACCTTGAAATTGAAATCGCATTAAAATCTTGGCCTATACTGAGCTTGACGAACCACGAGCTTGGATTACTTTTTTCTTTTAAAAAAAAGGGAAAACTTGTTGCTGTGTTGAAAGTAACTAAAACATAGAACACAAATTCCAACCATGAAAAAGAAGACAACAAAGTAGCTGAATTACCAGCGAGAATGTCTGGGTGTCCACCACGCGCAAAACCAGATCAGATAAGACTGCTACACCAAGCAAACTTGCACAAAAGAAGAAAGAAAGATTTCAATACGTATACGAAACGCGTATTGGTGACTAGGTATGAACTGTTAAACCCAATAATGCAAACCCATATATAATCTTTCATTAAACAAATAGAAGCACCCAATTCCTAGAGAGAGAGAGAGAGAGAGATGCATTTTAAAGAAACAAGAAAACAAAAAAAAGCATAAAATAACCTTAGGACCAACCCAACACCAAGTGAGTTCGAAAAACAATTTTCCACCACCAAGAAATGAAACAAAGATTTCAACTTTTATACGTAGATTCCACCCCAGAACCAAAAAGAATAACAATAAAGTAGATGCTGCTGGCGTGGTTGCACGGGATCAAGCTATTTTTCATGGAACGAAGAAAGTGGCTTTACTGAGCTATAAAGCCTTGCTTGCAAACACCCACATTCTGTTTCAGTTAAATGTCGGTATCTTTAAACTTTCTTTCTCTCTTTCCTTCACCAAGAGGGAAAAAATATGCAAAAAAAACACCCACCCTTTTTTTTCTTTCTACTTTCCAAGAAAAACGAGTAAAATACAGTGATGAACTAGTGACAACTGGAAAACATGTTTTAGCAAGCAAGTGTGAAAGTGAGATGGACATACAACCTAAGCAGGAGACCAATTTCCGTCACAAACTAAGGGAAACAGTGAGTGAGTTTGATTATCTATCTCGTTGGATTAGGACAAGAACACCTAGAAGAAGAAGGGAAATTGAATTAACGAAAGAAGTAGACCTGGTGATAAAAAAACAGAGAGAGAGAGATGGTGGTGGGACCACGGGAAATGGTTTGTTTGCAAGAAAAAAAAAAAAAAAAAACAG
>Ga0209489_110386_pt1 | contig 10547 bp, 6 predicted proteins | sample SiratrowhiteBW_FD_187527 | JGI IMG/M metagenome (GOLD analysis project Ga0209489, IMG submission 187527) | Root nodule microbial communities of legume samples collected from California, USA - Siratro white BW (SPAdes) (version 2) | ecosystem: Host-associated > Plants > Roots > Nodule | place: USA...
AATACTAAACGTTGAGTATCCAAATCTTAATGTGTAAAGTGTAATGCACTATTTGCACTTTTCATACAAGATTATTCTCAAGTCGAGTTCCATGTACTGAACTACACATAATGAATAAACAAGGTGTATTCTATTTAAGCCTTTTTAAAATTTCTTGTGTCTGTTTGTCGCAATTTACTTGTAAAAAAAAAAATCCTTGCTACGAATGTAAACTCCTACGAGTACATTTAAGCTAAGAAAAGCAGTATTCGTAGAAGTATTTTCCTTTGAAGAATTAACAGTACTATTATGGTAGTTAGTTACTAGTATACGGTTGACTAAATATGATTCATTGGCCAACAAAAAATCTCCTAATCTCCTCTATAGTCTCATTGGCCACTAGCACTGAATCGAGCAGCCCTCTCCCCTTATAGACGCAGACTGCATTTGATCAATTATCCTATGTAAAACAGCTTTCAATCTTGAGGATAAAATCTTTGCTATTATTTTATACATGCTTCTTATTAGAGATATTGGTCTGTATTCTTCTAACCTTTAGGGGTTTTCGCATTTTGAAGTAAAAGCTAAGAATGATGCTTTGCACCTTTAGGCCACTTATCTGTGCTATGGAATTCATTGATTGTATGTATTAGATCCCTAATGGCCAAAAAACATTTTGAAAAAAGTAAAGTTAAATTTGTCGGGTCCTGGACTTTTACTTTCATCACAATCTCATATGCCCCTTAATCTCCTCCTTTGTGAACTCTTTTATAACCATCTCATCTCTACTTCTCATATTCGTTCAAAATATTCCTTAACTTCTACTTTCATCCCTCTTAGGTCCTCCCTCCATACATCCTATATTTTTAGTCCTTTGATTGTATTCCTTACCTTCCTCCATTTGCTGGATAAATGGAAAAACCTTGTATCTAAATCTCTCCCAAACCAGCCACTTCATTCTAGACTTTGTCTTATCAAAATTTTCTGCCTAAAATCTATCTTTTCAGGTTAAATATATTCTCCTCTCTTCTTTTTAATCATTTTCTATTTCATTTTCTATTTCATTTTCGTTATTTTTTTTATAGATTTTCTTTATTTTTTTTCTTGGTTATCACCATATTATTAAGTATCAATGAAGCTTTGTACGTTTCTTTTACCATGTCCTACATAAAATGAAAATCAACAAAATAAAATATCTTGCTTCTTTTTTTTCACCTAAATGTTTCTCAAGTCTGAGTTCAAATCCCTACAGATAATTTTTGGAGTCTAACGTATCAATAAGAAAATTGTGAATACTCTTCCTTCAAGTAATTAAAGGCGTGCCAATTCTGGGTTTGGATACACTCATAAAATGTACATATATAAATTAGAAGAAAACATTAGTCCATTTTATTTCAATACTTATTTATTTCATAACAAGGATTTCGCCTATCATTAGGGTATCCTTACAAATTAACCTGGACTGAACACATCGTTATCAGAAACACACTTAACCATTAATAGTTGTTGGTGCACAACAATAAGAACTCTGGTTAGGCCTTGAGGAATTTAACTTGGAATGGAACAGCGCTTAGAGCCAAACGATGGTTCCCTTTCTGATCAACAAACATCCCAACATTCTCACACTCATGCTTGCAAGAAGGGCACACACTTGGACAATAAACTACTTTATAACCACCACCATACTTCTCTATCTTGAACCAATTTCCAATGGTTTCCCCACCAGGGTTGCCCTTAACACCACCAGTGGACACAAACGAGACTAAGCGTCCCTTAGAAACCTCTTCCTTTTCAAGCTTCCACACTGTGGAATGGTGAGGGCAAGTGACGTTTGGAGGGAACATGATGTTGAGGTCAGTAGAGACACGAATAACACCCTTTTTGGGGTTAACAGGTATAAACCTTAGTGGCAAGCTATGATATCTCTCCACAACCACAACATCCAGAGGGCATGATTTACCAATCTTTGAGAGCCCAAGCCCTTGTGGACTTCTACAATTACTGTAAGGCATGGATAGAAGAATGTTGTAGTTGACACCAGCACGTAGAATCTTGCCTGATGTGTCAACTACTTCGTCGGGTGAAGCTTCAGTTGCTCCAAGAAGGGGTTTTGAGATCAGGGCAAAGAGAAGAACAAAAGCTAACAATGTTGTCTTCATCACTGTTTATTTTGTATTGGTTGGAATAATTTGTATTTTGGTTGATGGATGGAGTTGAGGAAGAGGGTTTGCATCAATTTATAGGTTGCTTCTTATCCATGGAATTCAGGATAAACATCAACAATTATATAATTAAGATCTTTGAGATTGTATGATAGTGATTATAATATCTAATAGTTGCTATCAAATCTAGTTGCTCTGTCTAAATCTCTGAGGACTATATAGGCGGTTAGTCAGCATCGATGAGCTTGTTTCTGAGATGGACTTTTGTTTTTGAACATGCTATAGCTGTAGCCCTTAACCCTATTTTTTCTGAAAATATACCACATTTTGAAGAAAAAAATTATAAATCTCTTGCAGACTCGTTTCTTTGTTTATTACTCACAGGCTTGAAACTGAAGAATTTCAAAATGCGTAACAATGTCATGAGATACCGCATTGATATTTCATATTTATTTATGTAATATTTTCTCTTATCATTTACTCATTACATTATGTATCTTATCTCATATATTTCCTTCTTTTCTCTTTCAGAATATCCGTGAAACTACATATTTAAACATTAACTCCTTTTGAAAAAGTCAACTATATTCTAGTCATGAATTACATGAGCCAACAGACCATAGAATCAATAAGAAAACATATCGTTGTTCAAAACCAATCCATCACCTAGAGAGACGTAAAAATGGCTTCCAGCTAGTTGTAAATAAAATGCTAAGACCACAAAGAACATTGATGCCAACAGTGTTTACACATAGTAAGCGATACAGATACACATGGCTACATGATTTCAGTCATTTAATATCAACTGGATATGGTTAATGGTATTGTTCAAATACTAAGAGAAGACATATACTGTTTTTATGGTACAAACAACTAAGCATCCAAAAGGTGGAATCTGTATTAAATGAAGACATCTATAAATTCAGACTTCACATCTCCTTTATGGTCCATCCATCATTAACCAAAAATAATACAAAGAACCTAGCTACTTGAATTATACACAAATCAAGAATGAAGAAGATATTGCTAGCATTTGTGCTTCTCTTTGCCTTGAGCTCTCAGCCACTATTTGGAGCAGCTGATGCATCACCTGAGCAAGTGATTGACACATCAGGGAAAAAGCTCCGAGTTGGTCTCAACTACTACATTGTTCCGGCTGTGCCCTTTACAAAATGTCAATGGTACGGTTTTTGTAGGAACAGTGGAGGTCTTTCACTTGCAAGCATTGGTGAATCATGCCCTCTTGATGTGGTGACTGTGCAAGGATCTCGTGGCTTGCCATTGTCATTCTCACCCGTTGACCCTAAGAAAGGTGTTGTTCGTGTGTCCACTGATTTGAACATCATGTTCTCCACTGATCATAGCAGCTGTGCTGAGTATTCGGCAGTGTGGAAACTGGACCACTTTGATGTCTCTAAAGGACAGTGGTTTGTGACCACTGGTGGCTCCCTGGGAAACCCTGGTTGGGGAACCATACGCAACTGGTTTAAGATTGAGAAGTTTGATGCTGCTTATAAAATTGTTTATTGTCCCACTGTGTCTCATTCTTCCAAGCACTTGTGCAAGGACGTTGGCCTGTTTGTGGATGAGAGTGGCTATAGGCGTTTGGCTCTAAGTGATGTTCCATTCAAAGTCAAGTTTCAGCTTGCCTGAACAAATTAGTGTCTCATCAGTAACTACTAAGTGTGTTTTCTTTTAATTATGTGTTTATCTGGTTAATCATGTTAAGTTAAAAGAAGTTAATAAAATGAAGAAATATCTTCACTTGTATATCTCAAGTTTATACAATAAAGTTTGTATCAATAAATGGTTTATATTTCAGAATTTAGCCCTACTCTTAGTCTCGTTTTGTCATCTATAGGATAGGAATTGAAATTTGAAAAAACATTTTAGCAACTTGGAGAATCTTTAAGAATTCAAGAGCGTCATACTAAGGGAGAATAAAATGTTGAATAATGTAATGTATTCAAAGCCCATGCTTAATGGAGACGAGAAAAATCTGATACATATATGTATGGAAAATATATTTATGCGAGAGAAGGACTTGCACAGAGTAAACGTACAATTAACCAGTCACAGAAATATATTTATGGAAAGTAATAAAACATGCACTGCAAGATACAATAAAAATAATGAAATGTGACAGCCATTTGCATTGCTTTTGTGCTTACAAGTCTATGTTAAAATATGAGAAGTTTCTTCCTGTTTCATGGGTTATCTTTTGATAGAACTTTTTTGTTATAATGTACTCTCTTTGTAAATTAAAGTATAACATATGAGAAGGTGAATAGGTTAGTGTATGTGGAGTAAAGATGGATGCTTTCTATATGTCTACAAAAGCAACTCTTAAAGGTTTATTTTATATTAAGTGAATTTATTTTGATTGTGGTGCATTATCTTATGATAATATGTTGGATAAGCTGCTAACAATTGAAAACCTGGGAAAAATGGAATTACAGTTAATAATAGTAGATGTATCTTATGTCAGGGTGAAGAAGGAACAGTTAGTCACCTAATGTTCGCATGCCCAAAGGTTTGGAAGATATGGTATTGGTGTGATCAGGGGGCTGGAGTTCGATCTGCTCATCACTGTAGGGCAATGGAACACTCTGGTTTTGAAGTCCCACAACTTAATGCTAGATGTATTTCAATGTGGAGAACAGTTTGAATAGGTCTAGTTTGGAACATTTGGAAGGCTGGGAATAATGACCTGTTCAGAAACAAAGTGTTTGATGCAGAGGAAAGAAGTGTTTGCAAGTGCTCAAATTAAAACTTGGAATTGGATTATTAGGAAACATGAGAATGTTAACTTTTCATACGTGCTTGAACCCTAGGTTGTGTTTAATGCTGATTGAATGATAACTATGCAAGCAAGCATGCAGTTGCAGCGGCAAATCTTAAAAACTGGGTAGTGAGCTAGTATATTTCAGTAAATAATTTGAAATCACTTATTATCATTAATTTTTGGTCGATAAATATGACAATTTAGAGTCTCAAATTGTAGAAATTTTAATTATTAAATAGTAGAAGAATACTTATAGAATTATACTTAAATTTTCTTATTAATGAGAACAGAACATTTCTGGCCCTATTATTTTAAGAAATTGTAATAATAGCACTAGTTGTGCTGATAGAAAAAAAATTAATAGTATTAGTTGTTATAAAAACAAGTTGAAGTGTCTAAATCTGTGTGATATATATCTGTGGAATATATACGTGACTGGCATCTATGAAATTCTTGCTGAGTTGGACCTCTGTTTTGAAAATGTCAGAGCCCCATCATGCTGAATTCTTTTCCTTATATACGACAAAATACATTACGTACATTTTGAAGAAAAACGTACCAGTTTACTATTCAAATCATTTTAACAAGCGAACAGACCATAGAATCAACAAAAAAAAACATATCATTCTTCAAAATCTACTTCTATGAAGAGGAGAATCATGACCTAAGAGATGCAAAATATGAGGCCATCGCCACAAAGAACATTGGTTCCAATAAACTCACTTAACATGGCCAATTGTATTGTTCAAAAACAAATATATAGATGTATGTATATCTATTATACTAAGTATTTAAAGCTATCTATAAATTCACACTCATATATATGCAAAATACAAAGTAACTGAACAATATATATGCAAATCAATAATGAAGAACATAGTGCTAGCTTTTGTTCTTCTCTTTGTCTTAAGCTCACAACCGCTACTTAGAGCAACTGATGCAGCAGCAGAGCCAGTAGTTGACACGTCAGGGAAGCAGGTCCAAGTTGGTCAAAGTTACTACATAATTCCAGCTATGAGAACCTTCACAAGATGTGGAAAGTTCGAATGTTTGAATGCTGAAGGCCTTTCACTTGCCAACATTGGTGAGTCATGCCCTCTTGATGTTGTGGTTGTGCAAAGATCTTTTGGCTTGCCATTGTCATTTTCACCCGTTAACACCAACGAAGGTGTTGTTCTTGAGTCCACTGATTTGAACATCATGTTCTCTACTGATCCTAGTAGTTGTGATGAGTATTCTCCGGTGTGGAAATTGGACCACTCTGGTGGCTCTAAAGGAGAGTGGTTTGTGACAACTGGTGGCTGTGTGGGGAAGCCTGGTTGGAAAACCATACGCAACTGGTTCAAAATTGAGAAGTGTGATGCTGCTTATAAAATTGTTTATTGTCCCACTGTGTGCCTTTCTTCGAAGCACCTGTGCAAGGATGTTGGTGTGTTTGTGGATGAGAATGGATATAGGCGTTTGGCTCTAAGCGATGTTCCATTCAAAGTTAAGTTCCAGCTCGCAAAATCAAATTAAGCTCGATAAATAAATCACAAATAATAAGCGTGTTTCGTTTCTTTATAGCATTCAAGTTCATTCAGTGCTAATTAGGTTTCTTCATAAGTTAGATTTGCATGCATGTTGTGTTGGAAGAAATTGATAAAAGAAGCAATATCTTGTCGTTGTATAGTTGTTTCAAGTTTATATAATGCATTTTGTCTGAATGGTAGGGTATATACTTCTGAATCTGCAAATTCTCACATGTTGTTACTCTATTAATCATCACTTTCCAAGCAAAGTGTTATGTTGATGGAAAAACATTCAATTTCCAAAGAATATTATATAAATTTGCGTCTTCTCCTATAGACCCATTGTACAGTTCGTTATATGCATACTTAACTCTATATAATTGTGATTCACTCCCTAGTCTCCATTTCCATTTACCCAACAAAACAATATCAAACAATCTTAAATCTCTCACATCTAGCCTTCCTTCTTTGGGTTTACAAATGCTATCTCTTTAACTCACACAATCTTCTTTACCTAATGTTTTCACCCTTATAAAAACTGAGTTTGTATTTTCCTTATCTCCTTCCACGCTGTTGCAGGAATTTTATACTGCTAGAGATAATATAAGGGGTATTACATTAATTACAGAATTAATTAGAGTGACCTACATGCAAAAGATGTGTATCTTATATTTCATTGTGTTCATTTATTTATTTTTCAGGAAGGAACGTAATTCGTGGATAATCATGAACAACACAAGTATTCATTGTCAGTTTTGAACTGAAAGAGCTTTGATCAGGCTTCATGGAACTTAATTTTGAAGGGATCATCACTAAGTGCCAGATGCATTCTCCCATTCCCATCCACAAACACTCCAACATCCTTGCAGGGGTGGTGGCAATAGCGACACACACTGGGGCAATAGACCAGCTTATAAGCATCCTCGTACTTGTGAATCTTGAACCAATTCAGAATTGTGTGCTGATTTGGGCTTCCCAAAACACCACCAGTGGTCACATATGTCTGACCAATAGGGGCATCAAAGTCGTCAAGCCTCCACACAGTGGAATGGTGTGGACATCTTTCATCAGCATCAGAGAAAAAAATGTTCAAATCAGTGGAGACACGAATGACACCCCTTTTAGTGTTAAAAGGTAAGAACCTCAGTGGTAGGCCTTCATTGGCTTTCTCAACTACAACATCAAGAGGACATGATTCATCAGTGCTGCCAAGTGCTACCCCTCCACTACTGAAACAGCTAACAAAGCCACTTATGGTGAAGGGCACAGCAGGGATGATATGGTAATTTGCATCAGCTCTCAGCTTCTTGCCTGATGTATCAATCACTGGCTCAGGAACAGATTCACCAGCTCCAAGTAGAGGTTGTGAGGTCAAGGCAAAGAAGAGGAGAAATGCTGCATGTTTGATCTTCATTGTTTTGTATGATTGATGTACTTTTGTGTTTGGTGATGAATGGAAGAAATGGAAAGTGAGGAGCATCGATTTATAATTGTTACCTGTATGTTTAGTGTATTCTTATCTATGGACATATAAAATGTTCACATATATGTGGTCAAAGATTTTTTTTTTTACCAATACTGTTGGCTAACATAATTTATTGTCATTGTGTTTCCGTAAAGAACTCACAGTTCAGTGGATAGATTCAAACACGTTCATAATTTTATTCTTTTCATATATATTATCGCTCATAGTTTATGAAGTTCTTTAGATTCTAAACTTCTTATCAGTCATCATATTCAGCAAGATACAGATGGATTACTGTACTTCTTTTTCATGCACACGACAAATCTGTCGGATGGCTAGACTTATCAATATATATAGGACAAATATTTATTTAATATATTTATCAATAAGTATTATTAAGTAATTGTTTCAAATAGATTATTAATAATAAATTAATTAAGACAAAAAGTTGAATCCAAAACCTTTTGTCTTTACTGTAGATAATGGGAAGTGAAGGCAGTGATAGCTGACAGCCGCAAAAGGGAATACGATGACAGTGTAATAGTGTATTAACTAATTAATCTTATAAATCAAATTTTGTAAAAAAATTCATATGAGTCAAATACATTATTATGTAAGGCATAATTATTAATTATCTTTTAAAAGGATTAAAAAGTTAGATTTATTATAGGTAAATTAAAATGCATTGCATTCACTGAACCAGAGCAGAATAATCCAATTAACATTAATCCTCTGTTTGGTAGGAGAGAAAAGAACCATAAGAAAAGCAAAAGAGAGAAAAAGAAGTCATAAATAATTAGAAAGATTGTTTGGTAGAAAAAAATAATTGAAAAGAGAACTAATTTTATTTATTATTGACCCGTCTGAGCGTACAGAAGATGTTTTTAGTAAAAAATAAATAAAAATGATAATGTGTCTCCAGTACAAATGAACCTATTAACTAGTCATTTATTGCTAAATATTTTTACTTAAAGGATGAGCCCATTAATCTTCACTTAATATTTTCAGTTGTAAAAGAAATAAGTTAAGATTATAAAAACTAACTTAGTTATTAGAATCATTTTTGGTAACTAAATAGCTAGATGTTGGTAGATATATAATGAAAAAAATAGTTAAGGAAAGCATTGATACTTATAGAGAACCCACATTCACTGATATTTATAGTGAGAAATCATAGACAACCCAGACTCACTGATACTTATGGCAATACCCAACCCTACAGCTGATTTCAATGGATAACAACTCGCTCCGAAGTGGAGTGGACCGTACCGGAGAAAAGAGGTCATCAGGAATGGAGCTTATCGTTTGAAGACTTTGGATAACGGACTTATCCCCTGATGCAGAATGGGACAAACCTAAAACCTAATGTTAAATATTACATTTTCGATTATAATTTTACTCGAATTTTTGTCTATAACTCTTGTGTACAAGGTGTCACTCTTTTTCCGTTGAGTTTTCTGTTAAATTTTTTTCAGAGGCTTTTAATGAGGTAACACTCTAATAAATATATGTACTTTGAATAAATATGTTAAATTGTACTAATATCTCTCTTACAAGGTATACAAAGGCATGATTTTTTGGATTTTCGAGGCATGACCCTAGTTCGGTATACAAAGGAATGCTTCTTCGAATCTTTGAGGCATGAGCTTATTCGGTCTACAAAGGCATGTTTTCTTGGATCTTCGAGGCATGACCTAAATTTGGTTCACAAAGGCATGTTTTATCGGATCTTCGAGGCATGACCTAATTCGATCTATAAAGACATGCCTCATCGGATCTTCGAGGTGATGTATACGTAACACACTCGGGTATGAGGATACAGAGGTCACGATTGCACTCGTACCAGAGATTGTGGTAGTAGAAACAACAATGAGAAGAGAGGACAAACAAACCAAAAAAATTGACGTGGACAAGGTCGCGATCGTGGAAGAGGTGATTGTCCAAATATTGAATGTTATAAAAAATATAGACATTGCGCAAAGGATTGCTACACCAAGGAGGGAGTGGAAGAAGATGCAAATTTAGTCAAGAGAGATGAAAGAATCCTCATGATGGTCAATGAAAGCATTACTCTAGGTAGTGACATAGTGTGATATTTAGATACTGGTGCTAGCAATCATATGTGTGGGCACAAATATATCTTTGTTGATATACAAGAGATAAAAGATGGACATGTGTCTTTTGAAGACTAAACGAAGGTTCCAATCAAAGGGAGAGAAAAAATATGTTTTTCCAAAAGGACGAAAGAACAGGTACTGTGGAGGACATTTATTATGTACCTGACTTGAAAAATAATATTCTCAGTATGGGACAATTACTGAAAAAATAATGTTTGATTTTCATATCGAATGTTGCATTTGAAAGACAAAGATGATTGAGTGTTTGCAAATGTGAAGAAGACGAAGGAATCGAGTGTTCAAACTCTATCTAAAGACAAAGACCTTTTTTGTGTAAATGGAATGTTAAGGATGAAGAAGAAGTTATTAAAACATCCAAAGCATTAAGCCCAAATGATAAAATTTTCAATCTTCGAATTGATAATGAAGAAAGTGATCCGGTTGTTTCAGTAAATTTAAGAGTGACTACGAAAATTAATAATGCTTCAACTTCATATATAGTTTGGTGAAACAGTAAGCTATGAAAGT
>Ga0209489_110388_pt1 | contig 10546 bp, 7 predicted proteins | sample SiratrowhiteBW_FD_187527 | JGI IMG/M metagenome (GOLD analysis project Ga0209489, IMG submission 187527) | Root nodule microbial communities of legume samples collected from California, USA - Siratro white BW (SPAdes) (version 2) | ecosystem: Host-associated > Plants > Roots > Nodule | place: USA...
ATATATATACCATAATTAAATTAGATACCCGTAATTTCTATGATGTGGTAAGTTAATTTTTGTGAATTCTAAGGTGGTATAATACTTTTTAATTATTTTTTATCATTTTCATTCTAATGCAATAGTCTTGTAAGATTTCGTACTTTCTTTATTTCACCTTCACCAAAATTTTTGAAGGTAAAACTGTAAGTTATTGATGTAAAAAAAAACACAAGAATTTAATTATAACTGCTTACAAACTTACAAAATATAATACATAAGAAATTAAAGATATATTTAATCCAAAATTAACTGATAGGTTGTTTTTTTTAAGATATTCTTTTTTTAATCCAAAAATTCTTGGAAAAGAAGTTGAAAAAGAAAACAAATGCCATGATTAAAATCAAGGACGCCCCAAACCCAATGATTATAAACCTTTTCTCACTAATTATTGTGATATTTCACTGTCATCAGTCCTCATTTCTTTTTTTCCATTTTGTTTTTCCCTTCATCTTTATCCTTTTTTATAAAAAAAGGGACAATCCGGCCAATCACTTTTTTTCCCCCTTTTAATAACTCAATAACACAAATTATCCAAATCATAATTCCCTTTTCTCTCTGAAAATTTTGGGCGAAAAGATTTTTTTGAAAAATGATATCTTCTTGTTAGATTTTCCCGAATTCAAAGTTCTGTTGGGCAAAAAAAAAAACTCCGAATTTTTCATGGCCCTTCTAATCCACTCCCCTGAAATATCTGTTGCTCTTCAAATTGCTCAAAACCCTAACCCTAGGCTGAGCAAAGTCTACAGCTTCAAACCCCACACAAATGGCAAAACAATTGGGTCAGCGCGCGGAGTCAGAGTTTCTTGCAAAGTGAAAGATTGTGCAGTTTTGAGTTTGGGTTTGGATGAGAGCGTGAACTCGTACGGTCAATTTTCGGTTCCTGTGAAGTCAGGGTCGAAGCAGAGCAAAGAGGAGGAAGAAGAGAAGCAGAATTACCATGTTAATGTGGGATATGCTATTCGAAGTTTGAGGGAGGATTTCCCTGATCTCTTCTACAGGGAACTTAGCTTTGACATCTACAGGTTCGGATTTTGTTGCCTTTGTTCTCTGGTTTTCCATGATGCTTGTTGATTATAGATGAGCATAGAAGGAAAGTGCACAAAACTAGTGATATTTTTGTGGAAGGTTAATGATTTCCCCCTACTTAGATGTTAGGGTTATTGTTCAATTATTAGAGTCATATATATACTAGTTGTAAGGTACTTTAGAATTAAAAATTAATTAAATGTACTAGCTTTATATGAATCATAATTCTTTTATAATAACTTAAAGAATTTAATTAGAATGCAATGATAGTGTCAAGAATTTTATATTATCCATCTAATCACACAGTGACATAAAGTTTGTTGATTTTTATAATATTTTTTTAGAAGTCATTCTTAGGATGATCTATCATTGGTTTATAGGATAACTGATAGGATGAAGATTAACCTCTCACTTTAAAAGTCATATTTTGGGTGACTTCTAAGTGGTTAACAATAGAAAAATCTTTACAGAACTTAAACTCGTTTATGTGGTTTGACTTTTATTAAGTGAGAGCACACTGTCTTTATGAAGTTTAAGTTGTATGACACTTCTAGATGGTCATTCATCATTCATGTAAGATTGGATGATTAAGACTTACTGCCCCTCATATATCACAATAAGTTAGTGCTCTTTCAGGGTATGCCTTATACTGCTCTATCTTAATCTTTAAGGTTAGACATGGTAGAGGATTGAAGGACTGATTGCGTGTAATTCACATGATAATATATTTATGAGTAAACCACAAGGAGGTACTGAAGTGGGTGTAAAAGTCAAGAAGATTGGGCCAATGAAGCTTGTTATGATTTTGGTTGTTTTGAACTTTTGATAACTACAATTTCCCTAACTATAAAAATGTAATGATACATGCCCTTTAATTATAGGTGTACTTCTGTTCTTGATTATCAAAATGAATGCTGCTAAAGTGTCTTATTTTTGGGACATTTAGCTTGGTATTGGGTTAAGTATGTTGGAGTTGTAATTGGTTAATACCACTAACTACTCATGACGTATGTCACTTTATTTTATTCCAAAGGTAGTTGCACTTGTTTAAACAACTCTTAGTTTAAGTCCTCAGCATTATTAAAGTAATCAAGAAGAACTGTAAGAGACACATAATATTTAATTGAATCAATTAACTAGAGAGAAGAAGCTTCTATTGTGATCCCCTGTTTTCTGATTTAAATTCTACAAGGGTTGGCTACTTCATACGATCCATCAGTAGAATTATGAGGGGGTTATTCTCATCCATGATTAATGCCTATTATACTTACGTGTTCATTATTTTTGCATAGACATTTGGACACAAACAGAATCAGTAAGTTGTTGTAACTTGCTTGGTCTCCTTTCATTGCCTAATAGATCAAACAAGGGTCACACATTTTAGCATTCTATATTTGGAAGGTTGAAGTAGAGGCAAAAGGTTCTTCTTGAGGGTCTTTGTCTTTGTTTTGGACATTTTTTTTTTGTTTTTTGTAACAATCCTTGAACATGTTAAGCCCTAAACCTCTTTCCACCTCCTCCAGTATATATATGCAATCAAATGTGCTTTTTGAGTAATGTGACTATCAGAGGGTCCTATATGAGATAATTAAATCCACACAAATTTATTATGTGTTCCGTTATGCTAAATATGCAGACTAAAATGTTCCCTTTTTTTCAGAGATGACATTGTGTTTAAGGATCCAATGAACACGTTCATTGGTATTGAGAACTACAAATCTATCTTCTGGGCACTACGATTCCATGGCAGGATATTTTTCAAAGCTTTGTGGGTTGACATAATTAGTGTGTGGCAGCCTGTTGAGAATGTCATCATGGTTCGCTGGACTGTTCATGGGATCCCACGAGTTCTATGGGAAAGCCGTGGTAGGTTTGATGGAACCTCTGAGTATAAACTTGACAAGCAGGGCAAGATTTTTGAACACAGGGTTGACAACATTGCTATGAATTCACCTCCTCGGTTCAAAGTGTTGAGTGTGGCAGAATTAATTCAATCTATTGGCTGTCCCTCCACTGCAAGACCTACCTATTTTGAAACATCTTCACATCCAGAGAGAACGTAATGTTGCTCAGGTTCTTCAAAAAGTTTTGGTGTAAATTGTGCATATTCTGGTAAACAAACATGGAGTTAGATATTATCTTGCTTGTCACAATGCTGTGAGAAAAAGGTAAGCCATTGACTTGGTCTTATGGTGCTCGATACTGTTGATAGCATTTATAGGGTCATTGTTGTCTATTGTGACAAGTTGAGTTTAAAATCCCTGTATATAATACAATTGCTACTATGTCTAATGTCTTACTTCATCTGTAGATCCATATAAGCAATCTGTGTACTGATATACATGTTCATTTTCATCCTTGTTTCTCACATCCTTTTCCGTTTAAATTGAATTAAATATCAGAAATTGAATTTAAGCTCTTGCTCTTAACTTGTACACTGCAAAAGCCCAAATGGTGATGAACCTGGCACAAATTGACAAGTTTGGAATATCATTTGGGACATTACTATTGGCAACTCGAATACTATTTAAATTTCCAAATTCTGGCTTTCAATTTTGTTTACAAAAGGACAATCAACAGAAACTGAGTGTGAACTCAAAATACATTTTAAAATAAAGATTGAAAAAATGTAGCACAATGTTAATTTATTTTAAAAAGTTAACGTACCAAAAAATTTCTTGTTGCTGTGTTAGTTTTTGTTGAAGGTACTGTTTTACTAAAATATCAGAAGGTAAATGCTACTCTTTTGTCCTTAATGTAAGACAAATATTATTTCTAACTTAATCACATCCCATGTACCAGTGAAAATGATTAATTTAGCTGGACTTTAACAAATTTTACCAAAAATATTAAATTAAATTTTATTATTAATGATTCTTAAAATTTAGTTTTTTATTATTTATCAATACAAAACACAAATATTTATAATATTTAATATGATAAATAAGAAAAATAAATATGAAATTGTATAGAAATTATAAAATTCCATATAAATACCAATAATCGTCTTAATATATATTTTTTTGTGATTTGTAATAATTTTTAAAAATTTCTTAATGCTCTAACTAGCAAGAGTCATCTAACTTTTCACTTTGGTTGTGGGTTTCAAATAGTAATTTAGGGGTGTTAATAGCATGCCTCCGTTCTAAGGCCAGGAAAATCCTACACGAATGAATGGATTATTGTCTCTGTCTCTCTCTCAGTTACATTTTCAATAGCTGCAACTATCTTCAACCATGGCTACCAATTCGATTTCCTCATCCTCCTTTCGATTGGTCACTACCAGAATCCCTCTCTCCCTCTTCCGCAGAACCCCAACTTTCCTTCCTCCTCTAACAAAACCCCCCTTCTCTAAATCCATCACCTTCCAGAGACTTCCATCATCATCTCCACCTTCTTCATCATCATCATCTCCACCTTCTTCATCATCATCATCACCGTCCCCATCCTCCACATCCCTTCAGGCCATCGAAGACCTCCCTCCGAAGCTCCAAGAAATCGTTCACCTTTTCCAATCCGTCCCCGAACCCAAGGCCAAATACGAACAGCTCCTCTTCTATGGCAAAAACCTCAAACCCCTCAAACCCCACTTCAAAACGAACGACAACAAGGTCCAAGGTTGCGTCTCCCAGGTCTGGGTCCGAGCCTACCTCGACCCCGACCGCCACGTCATCTACGAAGCCGACTCCGACTCCGTCCTCACCAAAGGCCTCGCCGCGCTGCTCGTGCAGGGCCTCTCGGGTCGACCCGTCAGTGAAATCATTCGGGTCACGCCCGATTTCATCACGCTGCTAGGGTTGCAGCAGAGCCTAACCCCCTCGAGGAACAACGGGTTTCTGAACATGCTTAAATTGATGCAGAGAAAGGCGCTTATGCTGTACGTGGAAGCCGAAAAAGGTGGCGAGTTCAGTGAATTGAAGTCACCCGAGTCGAATTCTGACAGCATTGTTGAGAATTCTTCAAGGGGTGGAGAAAGTTCTGAACTTGGTAATGTTGGCTTGGATTCTGATGGAGATGTGGAATTGGGGGCGAGGGGGAAGTGGATAAGGGAGAAGTTGAAGAAGGAGCTTGAGCCTGTTGAGTTGGAGGTTGAGGATGTGTCTTATCAGCATGCGGGGCATGCTGGGGTTAGAGGGAGTGATGGAGAAACGCATTTCAATGTTAAAGTTGTGTCTAGGGAGTTTGAAGGGAAGAGTTTGGTTAAGAGGCATAGGCTTATTTACAATCTTCTGCAAGAGGAGTTGGACACTGGGCTGCATGCCTTGTCGATTGAGGCGAAGACGCCGGCTGAAGTTGAAGGATGAGAGTTCATTAGGCTGCAAGAAAGGTCAAGGTTTTCTCTGCTTTTGTGTTTGAGGATGTCTGAGTTTTGTTTGTTGAACCAGAATGGTGCTCGTATTTATTAGAAGGGTAATTTCTATTTGTTGGGAATATACTCTGATGAATGAAATAGTATGAATTTAGATTTGTTGAAGCTGAGGCTTTCATTCCAATAATGTAACAATGGCTGACAATGTGGCCTGTAGGCACAACTTGGGTGACTGCTGTGTTGTTTTCACCAGTTCTCATGTTATAGAATAGAGGATACTATTTTGTCACTACACATGATTTCAAATTATGCTGTTATCAGTTTGAAATTTATAATTGGAAACAAAAATGAAATCATCAAATTACCATTTCAAGGCATTTGGACCCTTTGTGTATATGTATGTGTACAATAAAGTAAGACTTAATAAATTTTTTGTCATAAAATATCATTTCCCCATCATGTTAGGGCAGAACTATAATGCTTATAGTTTGATGCTCTTAATTTTATGCTCTTCGTATCCCCCATGCATGAATGAAGTATGTAGTGTTTTAGCCTCGGTTGATTCTTGTTTCAACATTTGGAAATTGTAAATACATTTATTTTATTGTATCTTGTGCTAAGAAAAATGAAATTGGATTGTTATACTATTTGTAACTTTAACATATAAGGTGAGTCAGTGGCAATTATATTCGATATTTGTCATTTATATTTGCAGAGCAATTGATTCAGTAAGTTTTCTGGTATTTTCAGTAATGTTTAAAAGTTTCTCTGCGAAAAAATATATCAAAGAAGGTCAGTCTTTTGAAATAAAAATGGTAAAGGAAGTGTGTCATTTGCTGTATTATCCATGCCTTTGACGCATCTTCTATTTGGATAAGTTTTTCATGAATTTAGTCATAGTTTCAGTCCATCCACATCCAGAAAATTAATCTGGTAGAGCTTAGTGATGATGGCTATGTTTGCTGAAAAATGGACTTAAATCATGCTTATTACCCATCTTAATGTAGAGTCCAATGACTGCCTAGTCATTTTCAAAATCTTTTTCTCTTTGTACGAAAATTTTACAAAAGTTTTGGGTAGCCTTTTGACAAACTTACTTTGTTTTTGCATGCCTCTAAACAAAGAACTTGGGTTATTTCAGTTAAACAAAAGATTTGTTTTATGGAAAAAATAGGATCAAAAGATTTGTTTTAAGGAAAAAACCAGGATATAGCCGAGGGTTCAAGACGCACCAAAATTGAAGAAATTTGGGCATCCTACGATTCGGCGAATAACTATGCGAAGGGAATCGAATTTGATTGTTAGAGAGGCCTCAACAACAAGAGTACTCACCTCCCTGCTGGGACCTTCGCATTCCTCATAATAATAATAATAAAAGCCATAATAATAATATAAGAAAATCATCATCAAAAGTGGATCCAATCGAAACGCAGGACCACTTTCGGAGTTCAGATGAGATCTGGATTCAATCTCCGAAGGCAAACTTGAAGAAAAACGCACCGACTTAGAGCGTTTCCTCCATAGGAACCTTCGATTTCGTTTTCAATGCAAATATACAAATTCTTTTAAAAAAAAAAACGCGAGGATGATGCTCAGTGAATACGAACCATAAGAGTAAAGGAATCATGTTGCGGAGTAAGCCACAATCGATGAATATTTCCTTGTTTCTCTTCATTGCATCGTATTTGTTACGCGAAACAAATTGAAAAGACGACAAATCAAGCAAAACCTAAAATGAAGATAGTTGGTGAATAGGCGACGGCGACGGCGACTGCAACCCTAAATTTCACTATGAATAACAGTCACAGTGACATTGTAGCTCATTTTATAGAGAGCGTTTTGGTCTGAAACCCAAACCCACAGTGTCATATTTTTCTATTTTATTTTTTTTATTCTGAAAATATGTTGGGCTGCTTTTGTTTGGTCCATAAAGGTTCAGTTTAATAATTTTAAAGCCTGAGGATATGTCTTAAAATAAATGGAAAGTTTGTATAACATTTTTAAGAAATTAAATATCCGACAAAACCTTAAAATATTTTTAATTTACTTATTACATATTATTTCTGTCGTTATTTTCATTATTTTACATAAATTAAATAAATAATAAATTCATCAACTTATGAAAATATTTATTTGGTTAATTTTAATTTACAGTAATCTTGATTTTCTTTAAAAAGATTCTTAAGTTATCATGAATTTTAATTAACTTTTAGTTGTTAGATTAAAGAATAATTTTAATCTCAAAAATTATATTCGTACCAAATTATATTTTCTCAATTCTAACCCTAATAACTTTTATTATTGACTGGGTATTACAATAAGAAGGATCTGGATAAAATATTATTTTATTCGGTCTCGTACCTGCATTTTGAAGAAAAAAATACTTAGGCTTAGTGGTTAGTAATTTTAATCACCATCTTCGTATATTTAGAACTTATACATATATATAAAATTTATCAAATAATTAAAACAACAAACAAAATACTGATTAAAATAACTGTAACATATCTAAAATATTTAAATTAGGCTATTAATTATAAGACTAAAATACTAAAAGAAATCCACAAATACATATAATATTAGAATAAATTAATAAGTTTATGTTTTTTCTTTATAATACATGCGTGTTTACGGTGCATGATCTTTAGATTAAATTTAACCATTATGTAATATATATATATATATATATATATATATATATATATATATATGTCAGTGTAAAAGATTTATATGATTTTATGATATAAATATAAGTATATAATTTTAGAAGTTTTTTTTTATAAATCTGTCTATTTGATAACTTTTACTAATTACACAAATTCCATTAAAAAACCACGTGACATTAAACAAAATATTACAATAAAAAACTGTAATACAAAAAGAATTATGAAAATTAGGAGTTGTTCTACCCCTTCTGAGATCTACCAGCAATTGCAGATTGCGGTGCCTACTTTCACAGATTCAGTCCCTCTCATTTCCCCCAAATCCATAAATAAAAAGTTTAAAAAATTCAGTTGCATCTATATATGTTCATTTTCATTCCTCACTGCAATTTTCGGGGGAAACGTTCGGGATTTTGAATCATGTGGGGCACCATTGCCAATTTCAAGGAAAACCTCAACAAGATCGCGCTCGATGTTCATGACGACGACGACGACGACGAAATTCTCCGTCAGTACGGTGCCGGCATCCCTGCCAATGGCGAGAACTCCGCCGTCTCCGGTCGCCGGAGTTCATACGGTTCCGCCAGTTCCAAATCGGGGATTAGGTCGCCGCTCGCCAACGGCATCGATCATGCCTCTCTTCCTGAGGTCATTCTTTTTCTCTGTTTCTTAAAGTTGCTTTGTGTGGTGATGACTCCCTCTGTTTTGTTTGTCGAGTGAAGAAAGAATTTAACTATTACATGTAGCTAGGAAAGATTGTGAATCTTTGAGCTGCTTGGGAACTTAATAAGCACGTATCTGGTTCTGCAATGATGTAGGTTTTGGGTTTTAGTTTTAGACAAAATTTAGACGCCTTTTCTTTGATGTCTGAGCTGTTCTTTAATCGGAAGTGAAGTTTCACCTAGATAATTTGCATAAACTTTTATAAGGCAAACTTTTGTTTCGAAGATTATCAATGCGAAATTCCAAGTGATCTGAGAACGACGTAGTTAACATCTAAAGAACCGTATACCAGTTTTGTCCATATCATGTTATTTTATAGAAAAAATTAAAGAAAAAAATTAAGAAAATTGGATATGAGAAATTATTATGTAGTTTGAGATTACCACTGTCCTAGTTGATCTCCACTTAACAAATAGTAGCTGAGTTTAACTAATTATTTCTTGGAAATTTAAAAATTCGAGTACGTAGCATGAATATTGGCCGGAATCATGTACTCATGGTGGCTCCGGACTATACATATCATTGGCCGTATTTGTTCCTGATCAGGGAAATTAGTCTTTGGGTACTTGGATATTAATTTCTTCAGTAACCAACCATGTTATGAATGTTTAGGGACTAATTTGATGACTAAAGGCACTTCAAGAACTGCGAATGTAATTTTCATCCTCGAAGAAATAAGACTAACATGATGGACAGTGTATTTTCAAGGACTAATTTTGACCATTCAGTCAATAAACGTTTTAAAACTTGTTTACTTAATGTCCAAGCTACTATAAGCATGTTTGTATTTGCGTTGAAATTGCAGTAGCGTGCATTTAAATATCCCTTCTCCACTTAAGTAATAAAGGGGAACCTTTTGGAAATGAATTTTGTAGGCAACTGAATGGTAATACAAAAGTGCACTATGAAACTAACTTGAGTTTAGATAGTGCCTGTTTATCAAGTTTCGGGTACCTCAAAGATATAAAGATTGCCTTATTTTAGTATATTTTTAATCAAGAATAAAAAATACCCTTTTTGTTTTACCAACTTATAGGAAGTTACTGAGATTTTTATATCTCTCCATAACATTGTCAAGTTGCCATTATTTCACACAGGCATTAGTAGGTCAGGAACGGGTTTGACTCTCCCACTCTTGCATGACTAGGTCGAGGGGCAGGGCAGGTGTTTATATCCTTGAACCTGAACCCAACACTGTTTCTGTAAAGTGGAGAAACTTGAGGTCAATCAAATCGAGTTTTTCATCAAAGTTGTGTTGGATATTAGAAACGTGGGGAAAACACGAATTAAAACTGGGTTTTGTCATCAAAGTCGGGTTGTGGTTAGACTGGAACCTACTGATTAAGATTTAATTGTTATGCTTACTTTCAAAAAATTTAGTAGGTTAATTGGTGAAAATTTGTTATCAATGCTTGAAATTGTAGTGTCTAAATATGTAATGGTGCATAACTTCTGCCCCCTTAATCTCCTTACTTCAGAAGTGGATGGTTAAATAAGATGTCATTGTATAACCCAAATGGAAAAAGGATGTAATTTCAATATTTGCTGTACTATTTGTAGATAGAACAGTACAAAGCAGAAATCAAGAGACTTCAAGCATCTGAGGCAGAAATTAAAGCATTATCAGTTAATTATGCAGCCCTGTTAAAAGAAAAAGAGGTACTGCCCTTACTTTCTGGAATATATGTGATTAATGTATATTTAATCTGTAGATTTTTGTTTTCATTAGTTCACTTGAAGCTACATAACTGTGCACTCATAACTATATATATATATATATATA
>Ga0209489_110390_pt1 | contig 10544 bp, 9 predicted proteins | sample SiratrowhiteBW_FD_187527 | JGI IMG/M metagenome (GOLD analysis project Ga0209489, IMG submission 187527) | Root nodule microbial communities of legume samples collected from California, USA - Siratro white BW (SPAdes) (version 2) | ecosystem: Host-associated > Plants > Roots > Nodule | place: USA...
TTTTTTTTTTTTTTTTTGTTTTCAAAGATTTGTGTAGAAACAGTAAAATAACAATTCTTTTCATTGTTATATGTACGGATTTTTTGAAAACAAGAAATAAAGTAAAACAAGGTGAAATTTTTGTGATTATTTATGAAAATTGGAAATATTTTCTGATACGAAACTAACCCTTATATTTTTTTAAAAAAAAGAGAAAAATGAAGATTTCTGCAAAATAGTTTTGTATTGGAATTACAATCTTAATTTTGTTTATTTTTATTATGTTATCTGTATTCCTGAAAGTTATCTATTACTGCAGAGGGGAGCAAATGGACAGTCAATTTTGGTCAAAAAGAGAAATTTCCGCATGTGGTCAGAGGATGAATTGAGAAAAATGGTTCCGCCAGAGCTTGTGAGTTATATAATATGACATTCATTTTTTTGTTTATAATTTAAGACATGTCTTTCTGTTGAAACGTACTATTAATTGAAAAAAAAATGTCATTTAAAACATGCTGTTGAGGTTTGGAGCCTGTTTTCTAAAACTTAATCTCTGAACTGCATGATGTGTAAACTTCTTTTTGATTCATACTGTGCTTTTGGGTTGTTGAAAAAATGAGGCTTCATTAAATAACAATGCATTTTATGGGGTGCTCAATGTGGTTATTTATGCTGGCCTTGTATTGCTTTTATGATTTGGTGGTGTATAATCTACATGTTCCTTAGCTTGGGATAAATTGAATTAACTGTGTGTCAATATTGATTCCAAATTGGGTGCTTTTGCCTTATTGTTTCTTTGCTGTTGGATGTATCCTGTTATATTGCTTCATTTAATAAGATTCCTTCTTTGTCTTGTATTTATTTTAAATTGCTTTAGGTTTGTGCATATGAAAGCATGCAAGCAGGCCTCTACCGGCTTAAACATTTAGGAATAACTGAAACACACCCTACGAACATTTCATCTGCAATGAGTCGGCTTCCTGATGAAGCAATAGCATTGGCTGCTGCATCACACATTGAGAGGGAACTGCAGATTACTCCTTGGAACTTGAGTAGCAATTTTGTTGCTTGTACAAGCCAGGTGATCTATGTTAAATCTGACTATCAGTTTATTTGGCATTGGCATCTATCCTGGTTATATGTTAAAAATTTGTTAACATAATTATTTTTGGGTAGAAGTGACAGCGGGGATTAAAAAGTAGAAGGAAATTAGGGCAGGAAAATTTAAAGAAAGAATAAATGAATTGACTGTCGAGGATGCACTGACAACTATATCCAATGATCTCATTGTTGGTATTTTTCTTGGACGTAAGCTTATAAGTTTTCCAGCTTATAAGTAGAAGTTATTTACTGACTTGGTTAGGTCATTCATACGTTTGCACTATTTGTTTATTATTACAAGAATTTGAAACTTGGCAAACATGGTATTGTTTTTCACGAAGAATCTTGTTCCAGGGTCTGATAATTCTTAATCAAAGAATATTTTAAAATAGACTTCATTACATTAAATTTAGAATTCGTGAATTTTGGTCCCAAGAGTTGTTTTTTCCAAGCCCATTAAGTCCTCTGTTTAAGATGAAGCAAAAGGGATTCTGCTATCAATTTTCTGCTACCAAGCACCTCAAATTCCAATCTTCTACTTAGTAATTGTTTGGAATTATTTTAAACCTTTTTTAGTTCAAAACTCGCCAATTAAAACATCAAATTTCACACAAAATGAATAAAATCTTATGAAATTCTTCAATTCATGAATAATCTCAAATCTCATTAATTTCTTCAAATTTGATCAAAATTTCACTAAATTTATGACTTCTAAACTCTTAAAATGATTTCAAATCCTAATTATATTACAAGCCATCAAATATTTGATTAAAAAGTAATCAAAGAATTGGTCTTTAACTGAGCTTAATGTTGGCATGTTAAGACTTTTGTTATTGGGATTGTAAATTACTATTTTAGGGTTTATGGTAGATGAAAATTGAAGGAAGGATCAAATATTTCTTAATTTTTAACTAGATGAACTTAGTTGACTCTTAAAGATGGGGTAAGATAGCTCGGAGTGCTAACTAAAGGATTAAATGAATACAGTTATGTTTTGCAGAAGGATAAACATTTTACTTATTCACTTTATTTCCCCATCCCTTATAAGTTCGCTGTGGTATGTTATAAATGTGACCTCTTAAGCTGTGTAACTGTTATGTTGATAAGATGGTCATTTGCTTCTTGACATTTGCACAAAGAGACTTGCCTGAAAGATATTTGTTCTGCATCCTTAAGTTGTCTAGAATGGCTGCAATTCTTCCATTTGTTGCGTGTGATATGAATCCAATAAAATTTGAATACAAGTGCAAATGGATGTTATACTTGAGTTAAGAAACATGCAGCAATGGAATTCATGCTTCCATTTACAATTGTTGTATTCATAGTTTGCTGTAATTATTTATTTTACTTTGGTGGGATTCGTTTTGGCAGGGTAAGGAAAATATTGAACGTATGGAAATTACCGGTGTTGGTGATCCATCTGGTCGTGGTATGGGTTTCAGCTATGCTCGGGCACCTCCAAAGGCACCAGTGTCTAGTGCAATGGTGAAGAAGAAAGCAGCTGCTAACCGTGGAGGTTCTACTGTTACTGGTACAGATGCTGATCTCCGTAGATTAAGCATGGAGGCTGCACGAGAGGTGTGTGGTATTTTGGTGATCTGTTCTGAACTTTATGTGCTTATTGTAAGCTATAGAGCTTAATGTTAAAAAGACTTTTCTTTCCGGCAGGTGAACTTTTTCTGATATATTGTACTAATTTGTAATGAAGTGATTTTCAAGCTGCACTTGAAATATGAAAATTATTGCAGCAAGATATTTTTTTCTAATGTTGTACTCAATTGTGTTATGAATAAAGCTGATATTAATGGATAAGTTTGTTTTTGTATTGAACTGAGACAAACTGCACCTCAAAAATGAAAATTAGTGCAGTAAAATGTTTTGATCTATGTTGGAGTTCCCACATTGATTAAAAATACAACCAAATTAAGTATATAAGTAGAGGGTAACTTTCACCTTACTAAAATAAACCGGTGTTGTAAGGTTAATGACTCCAATACAAATTTTCAGATGCTAACACAGTCTACCTTAGTGATTGTTGCTAGGCTTATTTGGTTATTCACTATCAAGCTATTATCAGACCATCCAGAGATATCTGGTCTTGCCAATTTCATGCTTGGCATTTTAGAGACCCCTCATTTATTTAGAGAGTGATTAAATTAAAATATATTAGTGAAGTATAACCCTCACTTCCCAAGCCCGATTTGGTGAATCCACTAAGAAAATCTTTAATGTGGGAGAGCGCATCTATCACTACCAAAATAAAGACAATACATGGAGGCTCTCTATCCCCCAATTAGAAACAAGTTGACACAAGCAGCTAAACTATCTGCACACCTATTACCCTCTCTAAAAATGTATGAAAAGCTAAATTGTATACCCTTTATAGAATCCAAAGCATTATTCCATTGCTTCCGTAATTTCCAAGGAACTAAAGAACTATTAGAGAAAGCTTTTGAAGTAAGTAAAGAATTTGTCTCCACCCAATGAGCTCTCCAATCTTTTTTAGTGATATCGATAGCCTGAATAACACCCACGAGTTTAGCTTCAAATGTTGAATTTACTTGTATAAAATTTTGCTAAGCAACCCATGCCATAACTAGTTTAAGCTCTATCTGTATTACACATCGAAACTACATCTCAAGTATACCAATCCAGTTGAATAATATTATTTACTTTCCTTGACCTGCAAGTAATAGCATAGGAGTTTTAAACTCAATTAGATTTCATATAATCCGCAACTACCGTTCCAAAAAGATTTGCAGCTGTGAAATTCTATTCTTAATATGTTGGTACTGTATTTGAAGCTTCTCAAATTTAATCATGTTTATGCTTTTCCAAATTTCTGCTACTGTATGAGTGACAGCAGATAGCATGACTGGTGCCAGCAGATTACTCCAATTCCTATTGGGATGTATAAGTGTCTTAATTGTTGAAGTGTGCAGCTGCTGATCCATGGTGCTTTGAAGCCAAGTCCTTAATATAACTGGAAAAGGACAAGTTAAAAAAGTGATGATTTGCATTTTCAAAACCGTTATAACAATGAGGACTATATGTAACGATCTCCATAGGATGAATGTTTAGAAGGAAGAATGAGTTTGCTCCAACTTCTTTTTCCCCAAGAAACCTGTGGTTTAGAATGATGAATACGTAAATAAGCATCTTCAGTGGTTAAGTAACCACTTAAGTCTTCTTCCATCTAATCATATCATAGGCCTCAGCCATGGGAATCACAGTGTGTTTAGTTTGTTGTACAATATCATGTGACATATAAAATTCCAACATAACCATAATTGCTTAAGCAGCAAATTAATTTTCCACAACTCCATTTGGCTGGTTTTGCCTTATTAGTGTCTACTTCTGACTGCAATTATAGTGATGGAAGAGCATTGTATGTTTAATATGTACCGTTCCTGTTTTTAATCTCAGTTATGCCCTTATCCAGGTTCTTCTTAAGTTCAATGTTCCTGAGGAAGTCATTGCAAAACAAACCAGGTGGCATCGCATTGCTATGATACGTAAACTTTCAAGTGAGCAAGCTGCATCTGGGGTTAAGGTTGATCCAACAACTATCAGCAAATATGCTCGTGGCCAGCGAATGTCCTTTCTTCAGTTACAGCAGCAGACTAGAGAAAAATGCCAGGAGATTTGGGATCGACAGGTTCAGAGTCTGTCAGCTGTAAATGCTGATGAGAATGAGAGTGATTCGGAAGGTAATAGTGATCTGGATTCTTTTGCCGGTGATCTGGAAAATTTACTTGATGCTGAGGAGTGTGAAGAGGGAGAAGAGGGTACAAATGACTTAAAACGTGACAAGGGAGATGGTGTTAAGGGTCTTAAAATGAGAAGACGCCCAACTTTGGCTCAGGCAGAAGAGGAAATAGAAGATGAAGCAGCTGAGGCTGCTGAATTGTGCAGGTTGCTTATGTATGGTATGATATCTTGTTGATCATTAAAGTATAATTACCATATACTTTTTAGTACTGAATGTACCAAAGCTGATGTTTTTAGGCTGTTCTGATGCAAGAACTATAGATTGTTAATTGGATCAACATTTTGAAATTGAGCTGAGATTCTTCTTGTCGTATTTGACCCCTTTTGTTTTGTTTTCGGTGATAATTTATGCAGATGATGAAGCAGATAGGAAGAAAAAGAAGAAAACTAAAGTAACGGGGGAAGAAACAAGATTGGTATCAAAGATGCAATCAAAATTTTCGTTTGACAATGCTGAACAAGTTAAGCAAATAACAAATAGTTTACAATTAGATGGAAATAATCCCTTGAAAGAAGATGCGATTACAGATCATAGGGAGGTAGATCATTTATTTACATTGTCGTGTCATTTGCCTTGTTTAAACATTTATTTCACAATTTATATGAAGATCTGATCATAAATATGTAAAGACTTAATTATCTATAAATGAGGCTGATTATTTTATTTCATGGTTTTGGCAGGAGGAAAACTTTGGTGCCAAAAAAAGCAAATCACTGAAGGTTAATAAAGCCAAGAAGAATGATATTACACCTATTTCTCTTCCCAATAAAAAAATCAAATTGAATATGGGAGAAGGAATTAAGGTAAGTGATTAACTTTAATCTGTTTCATCACTCTTTTTTCCTAGTAGATAAACCATTTTAAGTAGTTGAGTTTATGTAAAAAGAAGCAGGTATTTTCATGGCTATATCAAAAGTTTTGACTGTTTTCTTGTAGGTTTTTTGCTTAGTCTTTTAGCTGTATGTGTTATAAAAATATTTTTCTACTCATATTTTGAATTTTGAGTTCAATTTGATTTTGTAACTGCTGCATGTATTTTTATTTAGGTTTTTGTGTCATAAAATTCTTTTCTTCTCTTGATTTTAATAACCTGGGATCAACCTTAGGCCAACTGATAAAAAGGGAACTTGACCATAAAGGTCAAATCCAAATTGTACATTGTAGTAATTGCATTTCTTTCAATCGCATTATTGTGAAATTAGGACTGTTCTTGTCTGCAACTATTTACCACATTTATCAGTAATTACTAGAATGGAATTAAATACATGGAAATAGTCTTCTTGATACTTGTTCATATTGCAATACATTATTGTGTTTTGCAGATGTGCTAAAAGTTTGTTGAACTCTGTATGTGATTGTCTGAGTTTTGTGTTTGCATTCCTTCAGGTAGATTGTAATAATATTTTCAAATTTTACTGTTTCCTGAAATTATCTCTGATTTATATATGCAGAACCAGGTGTTTAAGGAGAAAAAACCATCAAGGGAAACTTTTGTTTGTGGAGCATGTGGTCAGGTGTGTGTATCTTGAGTTGTTTATGTATGCTTCTTATTCCATCTGGGAGGGTCATCATTATATGAAAACTATAAAGCTTGTTTTAAGAATGTGAATTATATAATCTTAATTCTCAATTTAGATTTTCGTCATGTTGATTGTGTTGTGTGTGTATAATGGTAGCCTCCTGCGTAGAATATTTTGGACATAAGTATTGTCCCAGTGTCATGTCGATTGTCTGTATATGACTAGATGCTTCATGGGTTTACAGTCTATTTTCATAAACCTCAAAATTTGTTTATTACATGTTGCTTAGGGTTCGATGCCTTTTAATAAATTTTGCTAAAAGGGATTTTTTAAATTCGCTTTTGTGGATGTGAAGGTAAATTGTAACCACGCAAGTGTATTTTGAAAACAAAGTGTGATCAAGAAACCAAAAGACTTCTGTATTTTCTAACTTAAAAAAATGAGCAATTAAAACAGAAGGGTATCGTTGGTTATCTTAAAGTTTTGCTCTCCATTGTTCAATATTGTATTCTAATTATTGCGTTGATGAACCAGGCTGGGCATATGCGAACAAACAAGAACTGTCCAAAATATGGTGAAGATCTTGAAACTCAACTTGAATCTGCAGATGTGGAAAAATCATCTGGGAAACCCATATTTGTGGACCCCTCTAGTAACTCCCAGCCTAAAGGTCCCTCCAAAAAGTCAATTTCAAAAAGCACCACAAAGATTACTCCTGTTGACAATTCGGCAAAAATTCCACTGAAATTCAAATGCGGCTCCGCAGAGAAATCTTCTGATAAACCTGTAACAGAGACCCTGCAAAATTCTGAAAAGCCAGTCACTTCGGACTCAGAAACTGCAAAGTCTGCTAAGGTTAATAGGATAATTATTCCCAAAAAAGTGAAACCAGATGATACACAGGCTGAATCTCGTAAGCATGCTCTTGTTATACGTCCTCCTACTGAATCTAGTAGAGGGCCTCCTGCTGATTCAGGTAGAGGGCCTCCTACTGATGTAGGCAGAGGTCAGGTTGATTATCACAAGTTACCAATTAAAATACGACCACCAACAGAAATAGATAAGGAGCAAAGTCACAAAAGGATTGTTATAAAACATACGAAGGAGGTTATTGATGTGGAACTGGATAGTCCTGTTGAAAACACAGGACTTCAACATAGAAAGACTAAAAGAATTGTTGAATTGTCGAATTTTGAGAAACAAAATAAACAGGATATCGTGTATGGAAGTGGAGGTTTTCCAAAATGGAACCATAAAGAGGACAGAAGATGGTGGGAAGAGCAAGAGAAACGAAGAAATGATGCAAGGCTTCGAGAAGAAGACAGAGCAAGGAGGCATCACAAAGAAGAAATGAGGATGCTCAAAGAGCAAGAGAGGTTAGACGAAATAAAAAGATTTGAAGAAGATATCAGAAGAGAGAGGGAGGAGGAAGAACGGCAAAAGGCTAAGAAGAAAAAGAAGAAGAAAAAGCCTGATTTAAGAGATGAGTATTTAGATGATCCCAGAGCAAGAAGACATGATAAGAGAATGCCAGAAAGAGACAGGAGTGCAAAAAGGAGATCTGTTGCTGAGTTAGGAAAGCTTAATGCAGATTATATGCCGCCAACAAAACGCCGAAGAGGGGGAGGGGGAGAGGTACATTTCTATGTTTGTTATTTCTTTTATTTAGTGGTTATTTTATTTGCATGTATTGCATCTTCATACATATTAAGTAAGAAGCAGATTAGCAATAGATAGATACTTAGTCATTTGTGAGATGGAAGTGCTGATATATGTTCAGCAGCGGAGGAAAGTTGACAAATACTATTGACTGGAAGAAAACACTCCTGGAGCCAAATTCATTCCGTTATTAGTTTTCTTGTGGATTCAATATTTTTGTCTACAATTGAAATTCTCCAATTCTAGCAGCCTGATATTTTTTTTCTTTACTAGTTCAAATTAAGCTTCAAGTTACCTTTAGGTTCTGCAGAATGAAAGTCATAATGATAAGATTAGGGATGTCATCTAGGTCGATGCAGGGAAACCTCTTGTACAGGGTATATAGCCTTCACCCCTTCACAGAGACCTTCTGACCAAGTTTTCTTTTTGAGCAGTCCCATTTTTTAATTTTTTTCTACATTTCTTGACAGAAGAGTCTTGGGCATTTTTTTTATGTTTCGAAAGAACACAATTTTTGTGAATAATATATGCAAATGCCCAGAAGAAAGAATGCCACTTGGTTGTGTTTATTGTCTAAGTAAAACTATGTTATATGATTTGGTAACAAATAGTTTTGAATTATTTGGTATGTCTGCGGTGCTAGTCTTTAGCGTTGTTAGTTTGTTTCACATGGTTTTACTTGTATTTTTAATTCAATTTCTGTCTGAAGGTTGGTTTGGCAAATATCTTGGAGAGCATTGTGGACACCATTGTGAAAGATAGGTACGAGCTGTCCTATCTTTTCGTGAAGCCGGTGTCGAAGAAAGAGGCTCCTGACTACCTGGACATTATAGATACGCCTATGGATCTTTCCAGAATCAGGGAGAAAGTACGGAACATGGAGTACAAGAGCCGAGAAGATTTCAGGCATGACGTCTGGCAGATTACTTACAATGCACATAAATATAACGACGGCAGAAATCCGGGAATTCCTCCCCTTGCAGATTTGCTTTTGGAATATTGTGATTATTTGTTGAATGAGAATGATGAGAGCCTCACTTCAGCAGAAGCTGGCATTGAAGCTAGAGATTTCTAAACCTTGTCAAACTCAGATCAGGATCTTGAGGTTTTGGTAGCACTAAATGATTTTCAAAATATAGTGTATATTCTGGTTTAAAAGGTACCAAAATACCTCCTGTAATTTTTTTTTTAACGATATCCAAAGAGGGTTGCAAGTTGTGTGGAAACAAGGGGTGATGTATCAACCCTGTAGCTTGTTAAATTTTCAGCGTGTAACAATGTAGATTCAGGCCACTTAAAAGAATTATTTTAGATGTTAAAAAGAACAAATAAAAGCAGAATAGCCGCATTTATGGACATATATGTTTACTCTTAGTATAGAAAATACTTTAGTTCGCTTTTAAGTGTTTTTATAATTAATTTTTTAATTATATTTCTCCTTGGTTCTTTGGTTGAATCTAATTCTTTAATTTTCTGATTGCTTCAATTAATTTTGCTTAACTTAGAACTTCAAGTTTTTATTAGTTACTTTATTTTTTTTTTTGTAAATTAAATAATTTGAATGATGTTAAACACTCTCGTTCATAACATATCTACTAAATTTCTTAGTTCTTAACCCTACATATTAAAATTATTGTTTTTTGGGAAAATAAATAATTAGGCTGTTGAATGTGTTAGAAGTTTGAAAGAACAAAATTTCTAATTTAATATATGAATTTGCTGAAAGTGCACTAATTATGTCTTACTATTAGTTTTTTATTTGACAATTTTCTAATTAAATTGTAATATTAAATGACATAACGGGATTGTTTTGTCATTAATGAAATGAATTTAAAAATTTACATATTAGTTTTATTCTTTTAATAATGAAATTGACAGTTTCTTAAACATTCAAGAATTTAGGACTTGTTTTGATAATATTATGTCCTGTAGAAAATTAAATTTATGTATATGATATTTACAAAAATTTAAACTATAATTATAATAAAAATATAAAATATATTTTCTTATTATTTGAATGCATTTTAGCATAATATTATCATTATAATATTAATTCTTGTTAATACTATTAGGTCTTCTTATTCTTGTTTTAGTTTCCAAACTTTCTTCTCTCCTGTACATGTTTAGATGTGTAGGAAAAGTTTAAATTATTTATAATTAAAAAATATTTTACATTTTATAATTGAAAATTCATTTTAAATTATATGATTTGAAATAGATTTTATGTAATTTAAAAATATATTCAATTATACAATTAAAAATATATTTTTAAATTGTATAAAAAAAATTCAAAAATATGGTCTAAATCATGTATCTTATAATATATTTTAAAAGTTTTCAGATTTTGAAGATATATTTTAAAATGTAAAATTCAAAACATACTTTCAAATTATACAGTTAAACAAATTTAAAATAAGAAGCGATACAAAAAGAAGTAAGTTACATGGTGGTATGGTATTTCTTACCTACAATACTCGTACCATAATATAAGTCCTATTATTTATATATATATA
>Ga0209489_110392_pt1 | contig 10542 bp, 4 predicted proteins | sample SiratrowhiteBW_FD_187527 | JGI IMG/M metagenome (GOLD analysis project Ga0209489, IMG submission 187527) | Root nodule microbial communities of legume samples collected from California, USA - Siratro white BW (SPAdes) (version 2) | ecosystem: Host-associated > Plants > Roots > Nodule | place: USA...
TATATATATATATATATATATATATATATATATATATATATATTACACGTAGATGATAATTAATAAATTCTACATCAGATGAGTCCATCTCAATCAAGCTTTGTTAAACTCACAGTTGATGGTATACCTTTTGATTTGTATCGATTGAATGACTAAATTAATATTAAAAATATATTTTATTTAATATACTCTTATTTAACATTAAATTAAATAAATTTTAAAATAAAAAAGTATTAACGTCAACTTAACCAATATTATATTATTTTAATTAAAAAATCAATTTAAAAATTAATAATGATTAGCGTAGACTAAATCAACGATACTCAGAATCAGTTTTTAAAAATTAAAAAATCAACTTTAATAAATTAATTTAAGTAATTTTAGTGTCACACGCATATTTAACATAAATCAGACATTATTGATTAATTAGAGTTAATTCTTATTTGTTAGGATCGACTTTGGCCGATGTTAAATACATGTTTTCTTGTAATAATTTTAAGATATAATTGATATGATATATTAGAAAATAAGTTATTTTATAATCATTTAAAAGTATAATATGTTAACTAATATATAAAAAAAAGTAAATTATAACCATCTAAATAAATTATAATTATTTTAAATAATGTTAAGAAAATATTAAATGATGAATATTCTATAATTAAAATAGGCAAGATATTCCGATCATATTAATGTAAATATTGATTATATTAATTAACAGTTTATATTGTATGATTAAGATAACTATAGTTAATAACGATAACTAGAAAGAAACTAAGATAACTATAGTTAATAACGATAATTAGAAAGAAACTGTTAAAATTTGTCAACATATAATAAAACTAACAAATATTTTTATAATAACTAAAAATAAACAAATTCATATTTATAAAGCATATTTTGAATTCTTAAGTAAAATATGTTTTAAATATTTATTCATTAAATAAAATATTTATTATTTAAATATTTTTATATATTTAAAAAAATGAAATAGTGTAAATTCAATAAATTATACTTTAGATACTAGCATAATTAAATATTGGTCTTTCACATTTTTGGTCAATCCACTTAATTACAAATGTAATATCTTCATATATAAATTTGAAATCGTATCTTACAACGAGGTTTAGTACGACATTAACGAAATTTTCAACCAACTTTTTATTATTAGGTCAAAATATACCTATATATTTTTATGAGAAATCTATGCCTATATCATTTAACACGATCGACAAGACATAATATTTATAAGTAAAAATACGTGTCTCGAAAACATCTCACAAAGAAACTATTATTGTATTTAGACTAGTCTAATTTTATGTGTCTTAATTAATTACCTTCAATTAATTCAAAATCGCCTTTATTGATATATTCGGTATATTTGAAATGCAAAACAATAAACTTGAGAAATAATTTTATTTTAAATGAAATCCGTTGCGTAGAAATTAAAAGTTAAAAAACCATTTTACTTATTTTTTTACCTAGAAAGTATAAAATAAGTTGTATTAAAATAATTCTTATACTAAAAACTATTTGACTTAAAAAACTACTTAGAAAGTAATTAACCCTACAACATATATTGAGCATTTATGAGAAGAATCTAAGTTGGATTAAAACACATTTGTAAAGAAGCAAAACTTTTGTGACTAGACATGAATAGTTAATTTGGTAAGAAAAAAAAAATGGATTGAAATTTGAGTGAGAAATCAACGGTTAAAAAAATGTATTCAAATTTGAGGGGCTGCTTAAATTAGTTTTAATTTTTAATGCTTTTAAAAGATCACAGAGATCTAATCTTTTGGTTTACCAATCAATCCCGTTATCTATTAATTTATTTGTTTGAAAATTATAAGCCATTGAAGTAAAGTTGAAGTGATCTTTCTTTCATGTTCTTTGCCATGCAACATGACTCGAAGCAGATTTTAGGAAGATTTTTCTTACTTTTATTATTTTACAAAGTCCAATTTCAGCATCAAAGATTTTAGGAAGATTTTTTGGACATGCACCAAAACTTTAATAATTTCAAACCAAATCACAATACATTGAACGTGTTTCATGCATGAAGTAATCCACAAAACATATTGTCTTACAATGTTTAATGTTTTTTTCTTTAAATTTGTTTTAGAAAGAATGAGCAGCGGAATATTTTTCCTAGTTTTACAATGTCATGCATGAGGCAAAATCCACAAAACATTATCGTACAAAACTAAGGACAAAATCTAATAATATAAAATAAAAATATATATATAATATCAAGAAGTAGAGTAACTCAATCTTATAAAATCGGCTTATAAGGTGAGATTTGTACTTATCTATAAACTATTAAAATACCTTATTTTTAGTAGATGTAAGATCTCCAACACACCCTTCTCATGTCGAGGGATCTCCAACACACCCTCCTCATGCCGAGACTCTTTAACTCGAGTGTGAAACTTATATATAAGGGTGGTCTGATAGCGGCCCAATAACAGGTGACCTGATAGGCCCAACAATTTTGTTAAGATAAACTCTAATACCATATTAAGAAATTGGACTTTAAGCCTAACTCAATCTTACAAAACCGACTTATAAGGTAAGATTTGCATTCACTCTATAAACTATTAAAATGTTTTATCTTTTAGTCTATGTGAAATTTTCGACATACAAAAAGAAAGCTATACACAATTTACACAATTTATCTAAACCGAATGAGTTATGAATTATAGACTACTTTTGTTTGTAGTTATTGCTTATCCAATGAGTTCTTACATTCAATAAAATTCAACATAAATCTAATTACATGAATAATTCCACAACATAAAAGTGTATGTTTCTTCCTACTACGTCAACCCACAATACTTCTAAACCTAAATATATGTAAACATCTTTAGAAACATAAGAATCTTCCTAGAAGAATAATTCAAGATCCATGTCATATATGCATGAAAAATTATATGGAAAATCACCCGCTTTAGAAAAATTCAAGTGTTGGTAACAACTGGTGTGTGGATTTTGACAATGAAAATTTACATCACTTTCTAAGCAAACATAATCTTTTTTTTCTTTTTTTTAGTGTAGATATTTGAGAATGTTGACATTACTTTGCTTTACATTGAGTCCGTGGTTAAATTTTACCAATATCAGAGATAACTTTAAGAACAAATTGTAAACAGAAAGAAAAGAACTGGCAAGTAAGTGAAAAGGGTTAAAATTGAAATGGTTTAAAACATAAATTGGAAGCTATAGTAGCTTGCATTTATATGTAAGTGAAAGAAATTAGGCACTTAAAGTTAAAAAAAGTCCTAGAATCAATACGAATGAATGACAAAGTTTTAAGGGTCAAGGTCACAAATTCCCAAATTTGTGATGAGTTCATCTAAACATTAAGAACTCGATACTATTTTTTTTTATAGAATAAATAATATAGTAGTTTTTTATTTGACCTAACTAAAATTATTTAATTAGGCTTATATAGTAAAGCTAAAGTATTTTATAATAATAAAATAAAGTTATTAATGAAAAGGGAAAAAAAAGTTAAGATTAAGTAAAATTTCATCTTCACGTACTCAATTTTAGACCACTAATATAAGACTATCACTTTATGATATTTGAGAGAAACTAAAAGAGACTATAAGTGGAGAGATTGAAGAAAGACAGCAAGTAAAGACTTTGAAGAATGACTCTTGAATCAATAATTTGTATTTAGAAATCCTATATATTATCATTTGAAATAAGAGGAGAAATGAAGAGTGACTATACACTCAAGTAAAATAAAGATATTTTACATTATTTAAGGAGCCAATCTAGATGTTGTTGATATAAAAAGTTCAAAGTTTCAACTTCGATGTAGAAAGCAAAATTTTAGCATGGTTGGATTGTGTACCCAATATAAAAAGTATCATTTTCAACTTGGATAGAATACAAAATTGACGCAAAATTTTAAAAAATTGTCAGAATGGATGTTGTACGTGATAATTTAAAAAAATTAATTTGATTTTAGATGTTTTATCTTGTAAAATATAAAATTTTCATAACCACAATATGGTACTACAAGTATGTTATTCTCATATAAGTTAATTCTAAATTTACCAAAATATTAAAATTCAAACAATACATCCAAACAATAAATTTTAAAATAAAAACATAATAACTAATAATCTCTAATACTTGAATCCTAAACCCTAAAAAATATTTCATCCATTTGTTATAATTTTTTTTTAATAATTAGAGTGATCAATGATTCCTCATATGAAAATAGTTGTAATATGATATATATTAATATTCTATTATTTAAAATTTAAATTACAGATGAGTTCATTCTAAAAAAAATAAAGTATGACCTAATTCAAGAATTTGTAATAACATAATTGTTAATAACATACCTGTTGTATTTAGGAGTAGTATAAAATCATTAAAATCCATTAAACCTTATTAAAATCATTAAAACTTGTTAAAAATTATGTAATTGGTTTGGAGTGTTTGCACACAGGTCCTAGAACACTCTTTAAATTATTAGACATGTTTCAAAATTAAGCAACTTTCTTTCACTATATTGTGCCATTCTCTTTACTATATTATGCTATTCTGGATTACAACTAGTCCATAGTAACAAAAAAAATAAAAATTGACAAACTCCTTTTGTGATCAGTATGCATCAATCTCCTGCTAAATAATCAAAATTTCCAGCCATGTTGCAGGTATAGTATAGCCAAGGCATAAGTTAAGAGTACAATACATGCATATAAAATTATAAAACAAAACCTACAAAACTAATGTTTATTATATGCTATAACTTTTTAAAGCGTGGTCTTTAATTTTATACATTTTTTTTTTTACTCTGTTCTGTTATTTGTAGATTTAATTACACTGTTGGGCACACTTTCGTTTTATGAGCAACTTTGGGCCAATGGTACCAAAGCCATTAGACTGCTTCTGTTCTGCCTGCACCTCCATAGAGAGCATAAAAAGACTGAAATACCCTTACATAAATTTAGTAAATAATTTTAATATTCTCAGTCGTTTCGTCCTACACTTCCAAAAGCAAAGGTGTAAAAAAAAAAAAACATTTTGAATTATATAATCAGAAAGTAATTTTAAATCTGACAATGATTTCCAGAATTCGAAAATGTTTTTGGATTATATAGTTCAAATCTGAAGTTATTTTTAGATTTCCAAAATTATTTTTAAATTTAAATTTTTTAAATTGTATAATTTAAAATATGTTTTATTTTAATTTCTGAATTAAATTATTTCAAAATACAGAATTATCTTTCAAATTAACTTATTTCAAAATATAAAAATATTTTTTATTAAATTTTATGAGGTATAATCTGAAATAACTTTTTTATTTCACATTAGACTAATCCCAAAATCACCGACATATTTCGAAATAGGATAATCCAAATTATAATATCACAATAAGCTTTATTTTTTACTCTTCATTTTTGTGATATTACCATTGCGATACTTTATCCTCTCTTCGTCATCATGATATATTTCTTCACCCTTTTGGTACTTTCAGTCTCCTTAACTTTTCTTTATTGGGGTTGTGGCCAAGTCTACATTCTCCCTCCTCCATGCTCTCTTCTTTAGTGGTTTTCCTTATCCCTCTCCTTCACCAAGGTTTAATTCCAAGTTAGTTTTTGTTAACTTTCTTATATATATATTTTTTAATTTTATGTTATCTGAATATTGTTACGTGATTTTGTTCATCATAAAAGATTCAAATCGTAAATTTTAAAGTTATAATATTAAGGTATGATTTAATTAAAAAATAAGATTTTTTTATTTAAAATATTGTAAATTGCTCATGATTTTTTTTTTATTATTATGAACGTATGTAATGTCTTGAATAATAAATTTTTTCAGTTTCACTTAACTTAAAATTGGATTTATCTTAAGATATTTGAATCTTCATTGAATCTATTACAAAATTATTATTATTTTTTTAACGAATTAACTTAGTTAAATTTTATATATTAGTTTAATAAGCAATACCTAAACTGTGAATGTAACTAATATGCATTGAATGAATGTGAACTATATCCCTTTATAATTATTTTGAAAAAAATTTCAATGAAATCTATTGCATTTTTTTTATTGCGTAGGGGAATTTAGTAGTGGTTATGTTTTGGTTTTCTGATTTATTAAGTTACAATGTTACACATTAAAGTTTCTAGTATAAATTGATTTAACTTTGATGAATCCATTTTGCTTTTATGAAATTTTGCAATTCATTTCGTTGAGATGAAATTTTATAAAATATATATTTGGTGCCATTATCTGGTTTGTAACAAATTTACTATTTATAGAAAAATACCGAAGATAACACTTTTCTATAAAATCACATTGTGCATCACCTATCATAATCAATGCAGATATATCATTTTTATAATGATTTATTGATTTTGAAACTCAGTTTTTATATTGATCATTAACTATTGTCGAAACTTACCTTTTACTCTAGTTATTAGTATATTTTGAAACCCGCACTTTCTATATTGATAACTTTTATATTCATACTTTTTTTTATCAATATATAAATACTTTAAATATCCGATATAAAATCTCTATTTTACTAGTGTTTCGCCCTTTTCAAAATAAAATTAGCATGTGAAGTTATAGAGTACCAAAGTGAATAATAGTTCACGCATAATTCTAATGATGTTAGCAAATGTATAAGATTTGAATGATACTAAAATGAGGACGTGGCTAGTCTAGTCTCTTAGACTATAATGGAACTACTAAGGATTAAAGCAAAAATAGGTTGAATGTGTGACCTTCACAATTTCAACCATTTAAGGTGGGAACATTAGTGATAAAAAATGGTTTTGGTTATTAAGTATTTCAACTTATAGGGTTTTGGTTTTAGGCAGTTCAAATTGTTTGGTATATTGCCAAACAAAAGTCAGCTTGGCTGCGGAATTATCGCACATGCAAAAGCCATCATAGTTTTGGCATGCACTATTAGTAGTGTAGCCACCCTACCTAGCTTTGTTAATTGCCATCAACATCACTACTAATAATGATCTAAAGATCATTTAAAGTGAAAATAAGAACCAATCTATTCCGTAATAAAATTAAAAAAGAAACAAAGAAAGAAAAATAATTCCTTTTTATTTATGAAATGTTGTTACACATACCTACATGAATTCTATTTTCGTTTTAAAAATGCACAAACTATATGTAATTTCATTGACATAAAAGAAAAAGATAAGATCTAACCTAAAAAGGGGATAATATATATGGTTAGGTAAGCATTCCCATAAGCTCTAAACCTACATCCTATGTACCAAAGCTTTTTTAAATTTTTATACCTAAATCTTCTTGCTTTCTGCGTTCTAATGGCTTGCATATACATGCAGTTGCATGTATCATCACGTGAAAAAGGGACCAGTATGGCATGTGAAGCCAAGTTGTGTGTAGAAAATATCACATATTCTTGAGAATCGGTTTGTTTGGAGCTGATGTTACTGTCATCCACATATAATAAGAAAAGCAAATGACATGTTTTTAGCGTGGTCCACGACCCAAAGAAGCTATAAGCTAGATTCGCCATTTTCTTCCAGAATTTCCCTTCATATTATATATATATATATATATATATATTATGTATGTATAGGTTTATGTATAATGTAAAAGTTTCTAAGCATTTTAATATTCATTTCGCTTACCTCTCGCTGGACATGCACATTGCAGAAGTCAATTCAGAACTACAAGAGAAAGCGATTCATTTTGAAAGCCATTTTCCGGAGTGATAAAAGGTGGGGCTAATTTTCTTTAATCTGTCTAATTTCTCTTTGTGATGCTATAATGGTTATTAGAGGTTTGTAAGTAATATAGATTGGCTATGATTATCAGTTTTTAAGCAACATTGTTAGATGGTTTTCCGAAGCTACTTTGATATCTCCATAAACAATTGAATATTAGGTTTTAGTGATGAACTAAACTAATAATTAAAGAAATGTAGGCATGTCAATATCTCAAAAGGAATGGCTAATGTAGGCTCGGACTCCATTTAGATATTATTTAGATATTTAGATATTATTATTAAAATATGCATCATACCACTTTACTTTTTTCCCTTCTCACTCACTTTGATACAATCATAAGTTTAAGATCTCATCGATTGAAGATTAAGTTTTTCAATAATTTATAAAATGGGTATGAATCTCTTACCTTATAAACCAGTTTTGTAAGGTTAAGCTAGACTTAAAATCTATTTCTTAAATAAGTTTCATGCTTGAGGTGAGGTTTACACTCACTTATAAACTACTTCAATACCTTATCTCTAATCGATGTGCGACTATATTAAAAAATAAACTTAAGTTGTAAGGTGAGATTTACACAAACTTATAAACTATTAAAATCTACAAGAAAAAATAAGAATTAATTTTTAAATAAAAATGTAACCTAATGTTATTAAATTCAATTTACTTGAATATAGAAAGATAGGAATAATTTAAATTTGTTTTCATCGAATTAAAAAAAATAAAACTATTATAAAATTTATTTTGTACTATGTAAAAAACTTTGTGTTAAAATAATTTAATTAAAATTGGGTAAATTTAATAAAATTAAATATGATGAAGTGTTGGGTCTAACCGACTGTAATCTTATTTAATTTTAATACTTATATTCATTTAATTTAGTATTGGTTTGAATTATACTAATTTAAGTTTTTATAATTTTTGTTTAAGTTAACGTGAATACAATTTATTTTTAATATTTATTTTTGTGTCGGCTAAGTCCACATTAATCTTATAATATACTAATCTTATAATATATGTTTATATGTAACTTAAAATATAGGTCGTAGATAATTTTTAATTTAAGGTAGAAAAGTTTTGATTTGGACAACACTATTTCCTATTAGAGTTTTTTTGCTTTTGTGTATATATATTATAATTACCATCAGATCCCAAGTGTCAAGAACAAATTCACCGTGTTTCAATTGTTGTTGTCGGAATTTCTGACTTTCTCATGGGAGATTTTTGACTTCGATCTTTGGAATTAATTTTATTGTTGTCAATGGCATAAGAATGCTTCCTGTTCTGAGTTATGCCGTTTCTTTTGCTTGTGGCTTCGTCTTCTTAGTTTCTTACAGTGACAGAGCAGTGTTGTTCCTACACAACTACTAGATTTTTTATTAGAATATATTTTACTAGATAACTAAGATCCTTGATAGATATATATGAGCATCTAATATGGCAATGTTTAAACATAAATGTTGCGAAGAAACAACAAAATAAAAAGTGTGGATCACGATAATGATGGAAGAAAGTGAAATAATTAATTTCAAATTAAAATAAATTTTAAAAACAGATTTAATGAAAAAAAATATTTATTTTAGTCATTATTATTGAGTATATGAAACTATGCTTTATATTTACAAATGTTCAGTTTTACAACAAACATATTCAAACATATTCAACAAACATTACAAATGTTATATATATTCCTTAAGCTCACACACAATATAGTAGCAATTCAAATAATGAGAAACATTTAAGAATTTTATAATGTGGGAGCACAAAATAAAGAGATATTCTGGGGAAATGGTCTTCATCATATACAATGGCATGGACATTTGTTGGGAGTCAAATTCTGGGCCACAGGGGCGATTCATGGATAGAGGTTAGGAGTCAGATTTTAGCATGGACGTGGCATGATGGGTCTTCGTTGTTGTGGCAGTAAGATGCATACGGATAGCACAATAGTTCTATGTGTTGGGTCGACAATTTCCGATAAGGTTGAAAGGAAGCCAGTCGTCGGCAAGGAAGACATTGGGTACGGTTGTGGCTAGGTTGTCGTAAATGTTGTTAGCAATTTGGATTCTTGGACTGAGGTTGAGATTTCTGGGTTTTGCTAGAGATGTTATGACATTGTCTTTGCACATGTTGTGTCCGTGGCCCTGTTTTCCATGCTTTGCTTCAGCATTCGTACGTGTAGTAGATCATGAACCACAGAACAAGACGTGGTACGGTTGAGGGTGATGACGATGATTATGGTGTGAGAAACTCAAAGATTTGTTTAACATAATTGTCTTTCATCAACCTCCTTATTTGCCAAATTACCATCATCAAAAACAAAAGAATGTTTTTCAAAACATTTAACGGTTCTTCTTTCCTCGGTTCTAGAAACACATTCTAGGTTTTCTAAAAGATTAATGAACCTAAAATAAATACGTTATAAATTGGCTCAGAAGCGCAAGAAAACAGAGAATCTCTGTAAACTTAAAGAGAGAAATATTTCTTGTCTATGTCTTAACTCATACATGGGGGTAGCCTTTTATAGGCCAATGCAAGTAATAAAGAAATATAAATTGCAATGTGAAAATGATGAAAAGATGGTGGTTGAGGTAGCTGGCCATGTGCTGGAAAATGGCTAGCCATGTGCAAAGATGGTGGCATGAGCTGGTGATGTGCTGGAGATGAGCTGGAGATGAGCTGGAGATGCTTTCTGGTTCATTCTCCCCTGGTTGAAGGAGACTCGTCCTCGAGTCTAACACTTTCTTCATCGAAGTAAGGTGAAAGATCTGCAACATTGAATGTAGCGGAAACT
>Ga0209489_110395_pt1 | contig 10540 bp, 11 predicted proteins | sample SiratrowhiteBW_FD_187527 | JGI IMG/M metagenome (GOLD analysis project Ga0209489, IMG submission 187527) | Root nodule microbial communities of legume samples collected from California, USA - Siratro white BW (SPAdes) (version 2) | ecosystem: Host-associated > Plants > Roots > Nodule | place...
TGATTACAAATCTATCATACAAATAATTCCAATAAATAAAATTATCAATAATTTGGAATTAAAATAAAACATAAAGATTTGATCACTTTGGTGATTACAAATCCATCATACAATTAATTCCAATAAAATAATCATTAATTTAAAATTAATTAAAACATAAAGATTTGATGTTGATTACAAATCTATCATAAAATTAATTTCAACAAATCAATCAATTCATAATTAATTAATTATCATTAATGCAGCAGAAAATAATTATGAAAACATTATACCCATTTTTTTAAAAAATAAAAATAAAAACTTTAAACCATAAGCATACCGCAGTAGCTATCATAGTTAATTTGAATGAAGGTGTAGCCAATTTCACATTAATGGTTACACATTCACATAAGGTGCTATCCAAATTCACATTAAGGCTCACCAAATCAAAATCTCCAATTAGGCGCACATGTTTTGCTCTTACATAAAGAAGAAGAAACAAAAAAAAAATTGTTAAATCCCGAAATCACACACTTATGCCTAGGATTCTTTTATACCTATTAGATGAAAACTGATGGGACCTTACGCAGTAAAGATAACCTCATAAACTGCTATCTTAATTAAAATTAAATAAATCCCTAAATATCTCATAACATTCCTTGCTGTTAGTTGCAAAATAAATGTTGCCATGCGAAAATAAAAATCAGCCATTGCAATGCAATCTTTCCCATGCGCCGAAAACAAATTGGCAATTGCTAACCATTAATTGCACTTTATCACATAGGCTTCACATAAGGCACGTATAAGAGAGAGAATAAGCGTATTATGAGATTCAAAATAATAGGCATCCATTCATTAAAAATCCCTAATTTAAATTTAGGGTTTATCAAAATTGGGAAAAACCATAATTGGAGAATCATAAATTCAATCAACCATATGCTCTGATACCACATGTATATTAAAACATAATGGGAATAATCAATCATAAATATTCCACAGGATCTTAAAATATATGATTCTCACATAATAGATAGTGAGAGAGACTTACCTTGATCCATGAGAAATATTCTTTATTCTCTTTATCTCTTTTCTTTATTCTCCTTTGACTCAATCTATCTCTTTCAGTCACTTTAATCTACACACACGTTATTGATGGTATATTATGTAGAACTCTCTCATACTGCAGAGACAGAACCCTATATCTTTATATAACCAATGTCCATCATATTGGTTACCATCAGTTATTATAAAATAATAACCAATTTCCATTAATTTGGTTATTATCAATAATATTTGTAACAGACTCTCATCAAGTTAGTTACCATCGTATAATTATGAAATAAGTAACTTCTCATAATTACCAATACGTCCTTTTATTTTATTAAATCAGATACAGGCTCATAATGATATTTCACATGAGTTACATTGTGGAATAATTTATTTATTTTCTAACAAGGTCTGCCATATTTTTTTAACATTTTAGAAACTCAATTCTAGAAGATTTCGGATAAGGGAATTCCATAATACGTATGCAGAAGGGCTTTCCAAAACGTATTTTGAGAAAAGACTTTCCAAAACATTTTTCCAACATTTCGAGAGTATACTTCAGAATTGTTTTTGTTAGATATTTATTTGTATTCTGTTTAATTTTGTTTTACTACAGTTTCTAGGAGTTAAATAAAATTCAGCTTGACCTGGTATTTAGGAACAGAGTTATTTTTCAGTTCAATATGCAGTTATTTCAACCCACTCTCATGCGTGAAATGTGTGGGTTGTTATTTTCAGCTTTAATAGTTTTAGCTTTAGTCATATCTATAAAAAATTTGTATCATGATTCAGAGATCCTAAATGAAATACAATGAGTGCAGATTTGTTCATATTTGTTCACATTTGGTATCGGAGCTCCTTCACAGGGGCCTGAACCAGAAATATTTGAGTGTATATTGGGTGAGGAGTGAGTGTAAACACCAAGGGAGTGCAAACCGTGAGTGTGAGTGATTAAAAAAAAAAGAGAAGGGGTTGAAGCATGGCAGATTCCAACAAGTATGTGCAGTCATCAATTCCAAAGTTTGATGGCTACTATGATCATTGGGCAAAATTGATGGAGAATTTTCTTCGGTCCAAAGAGTTCTGGCATTTGGTGGAACATGGTATTACAGATGTTTCTAACAAGGTCAATGCAACAGAAGCTGAAATTAAATTAATGGAGGAGCAAAACTTAAAGGATCTGAAGATAAAGAATTACCTCTAAAAAGCAATTGATAGAGAAATTCTGGATACTATTCTCAATGACGAGACATCAAAGAATATATGGGACTCAATGAAGAAGAAATTTCAAGGATCAACTCGTGTGAAACGAGCCCAATTGCCAGCGTTGCGCAAGGATTTTAAACTATTGCAAATGAAAGATGGAGAATCTGTGAACTCATATTTTGCCCGAACTCTAAAGATTGCTAAGAGCATGAAAGCATGCAAGAAAGCGTTATTACTGCAAAAATTCTACGGTCAATGACAGCGAAATTTAATTATGTAGTATGCTCTATTGAAGAATCCAACGACATGAAATCCATGACGATTGATGAACTCCAAAGTAGTCTTCTAGTTCACGAACAACGAATGCTACCGGTTGTAGATAAAGAGCAAGTGATGCAAACTGTGACAGATGAGAAAAGTAGAAGAGGCAGAGGAAGAGGTCGAGGCTCCTTTAGAGGAAGAGGTAGAGGAAGACAATCATTCAACAAAGCAGAAGTTGAATGCTTCAAATGTCATAAACTAGGACATTTTCAATATGAATGTCCTCAGTGGGAGAAGAAGGCAAATTATGCTGAAGTAGAAGACAAGGTGGAACAAAAGGATGAGCTCTTGTTAATGACATCCTCAGAATTTAAGGAAGGAAAGAATAATGAGTGGTTCTTAGATTTTAGATGTAGTAACCACATGAGTGGTAACAGAAATTGGTTCATGCAATTAGATGAAGACTTTCGGCACAAAGTGAAATTGGGCAATGATACATGCCTTGCTGTAATGGGGAAAGGCAATATTCGAATAGTGGTGAGTGGTGTCACACATATGATATCACATGTGTGTTATGTGCCTGAACTCAAAAATAATTTATTGAGTTTAGGACAACTTCAAGAGAAGGGCTTGTCTATATTTATTCGAAACAACAAGTGCACACTGTTGTATCCTGAAAGAGGGCAGATTATGAAGGTTAACATGAGCAGTAACAGAATGTTTGTGCTGACCACTACCATGGTTTCAACAAAAACTTCTTGTTTTCAGGCCACACTAGATCAGAATTCTCAACTATGGCATCATCGTTTGGGATATTTAAGCTATGATGGCTTAAAGATTCTTGTTTCAAAATAACTGGTGGACGGGCTGCCATCTATCACTACACCCCAAGATTTGTGCACACACTGCCTGGCTGGAAAACAGCACCGCAATGCTATGTCAAAGAAGAGCTTATGGAGAGCATTAGAAAAATTACAGTTGGTTCATGTTTATCTGTGTGGTCCTATTCAACCTTCCTCCAACAGCAATAAGAAATACTTCGTAAGTTTTATTGATGATATGTCCCGTAAGACATGGGTGTATTTTTTGAGAGAGAAGGGAGAAACTTTTTCTTTGTTTAAAAGTTTCAAAGCTTTGGTGGAAAAAGAAGCTGAAAAAAATATTTTGTGCTTACGGGGGTCAATTCAATTTTAAGAGCTTTGATGATTTTTTGCAAGAACCAAGGCATACAAAGACAATTGACAGCAACCTATACTCCTCAGCAAAATGGAGTGGCTGAAAGGAAAAATAGAACCATAATGAATATGGTTCGGTCAATGCTAATAGGAAGACATGTTCCTAAAATATTTTGGCCAGAGGCAACTTGATGGTATGTTCATATTATTAATAGGAGTCCCACAATTGCAGTGTAAGACAAAACTCTCGAGGAAGCTTGGAGTGGAATAAAACCTTCTGTTGCTTATTTTCGAGTGTTTGGGTGTATAGCTCATGTACATACCCCAGATCAGCAGGGAGTTAAATTGGATGGCAAGAGTAAAAGATGTGTTCTCTTTGGGGTGAGTGATGAATCCAAAGCTTATAGATTGTTTGATCTAGTCAGCCAAAAGATCATCATCGGTAGAGATGTTATATTTGAAGAAGATAAAAGCTGAGATTGGGAGCAGCACAACAAAACCAGTCAACACACTGCTCTGGATTGGAGTGAAGATACAACCCAGGACAGTAATATTGGGAAGCAGATTGAACCACCACATGGAGTAGAAAATTCAGGACAACAAGTTGTAGAAGATCTGAATGGAGGAAATACTGAAGTTAATACTAATCAAATGCAAAATGAATCTCAACTTCCGCATGTTGATACTTCAGTTGTTGATACTTCAGTTGAATGGAGGGCTAGAAGATGTAGAAAAGAGCCAGTTTGAGTGAAAATGCAATGATGGTGATAGAAGATGATCCAGTGACATTTGAAGAAGCTATCAAAAGTAGAAATTGGCGAGATGCAATGGAGAGAGAGATGGAGTCCATAGAAAATAACAAAACATGGGAATTAATAGATCTACCAACAGGAGTTAAACTAATTGGAGTCAAATGGATATTCAAAACCAAAGTCAAAGAAAATGGAGAAATTGACAAGTTCAAAGCTAGGTTGGTAGCCAAGGGGTATGCACAGAAATACGAAGTGGACTACACAGATTTGCACCAGTAGCCAAGATGGATACCATACGCATTATTCTTTCAACTGCAGCTCAATATGGCTGGAATATTTTCCAGTTAGATGTGAAGAGTGCATTTTTGCATGGGGATCTCAAGGAGGAAATATTTGTACAGCAACCTATTGGTTTTGAAAAGAAAGGTAAAGAAGAAAAGGTGTACAAGCTGAGAAAGGCTCTATATGGACTCAAACAAGCACCAAGAGCTTGGTACAACAAGATAGAGACTTACTTCACGAGTAATGGCTTTGAAAGGTGTTTTTGTGAACACACATTGTTTACAAAATCACAGGGAGGTAACATTTTAATTGCAAGCTTATATGTGGATGATTTAATATACACCGGAAATGATGAGAGTATGTGTGATGATTTTAGAAGCTCTGTGATGTCAGAATTTGAGATGTCAGATTTAGGAAGAATGAAATATTTCCTTGGGATAGAAATTTTGCAGCATACACATGGAATTTTTGTGTGTCAAAGGAAGTATGTTTAAGATGTATTGTCACGATTTGGTATGAAAGATTGCAATGCAGTGAAGAATCCTATTGTACCAGGTACAAAATTATCAAAAAATGATGCTAGATCCAGAGTAGATGCAACTTTATTTAAACAAGTGGTTGGAAGCCTCATGTACCTGAATACTACACGACCAGATCTCATGTATGGGGTAAGTCTAATTAGCAGATTTATGACCAATCCTACAGAGAATCACTGGCTAGCTGGTAAAAGAATACTGAGATATTTAAAAGGTACTATAGAATTCGGAATTTACTACAAGAAAGGGGAAAGTATCATCATAGTAAGTTATATAGATAGTGACTTTGCAGGAGATATTGATGATAGAAAGAGCACATCTAGATTTGTATTTCTCTTAGGGTCTGGAGCTGTTTCTTGGTCATCCAAAAAACAACCAGTGGTAATTTTATCTACCACTAAAGTTGAATATATTGCAGTTGCCTCTTATGCTTGTCAAAGTATTTGGATTAAAAGAATTATGAAGACTCTTGGCTTCAAAAATCAGAATAAAATTCTGGTTTTATGTGATAGTAATTCAGCCATCCAATTGTCCAAAAATCCAGTTTTTCATGGAAGAAGTAAACATATAGATATAAGATTTCATTTTTTAAGGGATCTTGTTAAAGATAGGAGCATTGAACTAAGCCACTGCAACACACAAAATCAGATAGCTGATATAATGACCAAGCCTTTAAAGCTCGAACAATTTCTAAAACTCAGGAACATGTTAGGCGTGATTAAAGCATCTGAAGTAAAATAAATATTTTTCAACATTTAGTTTAAGGGAGGGAATGTTAGATATTTATTTGTATTCTGTTTAATTTTGTTTTACTGCAGTTTCTAGGAGTTAAACAAAAAGTCAGTTTGACCTGATATTTAGGAACAAAGTTATTTTTCAGTTCAATATGCAGTTATTTCAACCCACTCTCCTACGCGAAATGTGTAGGTTGTTATTTTCAGATTTAATAGTTTTAGCTTTAGTCATATCTATAAAAAATTTGTATCATGATTCAGAGATCCTAAGTGAAATACAATGAGTGCAGATTTGTTCATATTTGTTCACAGTTTTTTGGAACATATTTTGAAAAAACAGTTTTCGAAAATATATTTCAGAATCTATTTTTCAGAACATATTTTGGAAATGTATTCTAAAATCTATTTTTCATAAATATATTACAAAAAATACTTTTCAAAAGACTTCTTATATCTCTAAAATTCATAAAGGTATAATTGTCATTTTATAAAGTTGATGGGTGCAGGAAGCAATTGCCCAAATTATTTCCTGTCGATTCGGCTCACTTTTTAACGGGTCTTAATGTTACCCAATAAATATTCATAACTCTTTCAAGAGAATAAAATGTCAATGTCAAATAAATATTAATTTTGAATTATTAATTTTATTAACTTATTTTTTTTAAAATATACAAATCCTAGAGAGGAAAGTTTATAAATAATTAAAATATGAATTTAATTTATATGCACTTGTAAAAAGTTGTAAAACCTACTCTATTACCATTCTATGTTATTTATTAATCAAAACAACATTACACTAGTAGAAAAAAGATATTTAAAGACGGGATATCATCGCGGTTAAAAATGAACCACAATTAAAAAGAACGTGATGGTATTTTTGAAATTAAGTAAGACTATACCAGCGCGGTTGACGTAAGAACAGCGATAATAAGCCACAAATAATTTATTATTGAAAACAGCAGGAAGATACAAACGCGGTTCTTGAAACAACCGCGTTTATATCTACAAAACAATTTTTAAATTATTTTGCAGGAGGATACAAAAACGATTGTCACTAACAACCGCCTTTGTATCCTCCTGCAAAATAATTTAAAAAATTGTTTTGCAGGAAGATACAAACGGGGTTGTTAGTGGCAATTGCATTCTTTTAGGGCACAGAAACTCTTGCCCCCTCGCGTGCCCTCTGTTTCTTCCTTTTGCTTTGCTGCTGCTTCTTCTTCTTCCGTTTGCTGCTACTGTTTCTTCCTCACGTAACAAGTCAGTGCATTGTCTTCTTCTTCCTCTTCCTCGCATTGCTTCTCCCCCTCCCTCGCCATTCGACCAACCTCTCTCTCTCTCTGCAGTTTTGCTTCTGCGGCCACCACCATCATGTGGAGGTTCTTTCGCAGCCACCCTCACCACCACTCAGACCCTCACCACCACGTCTCTCTCTCTCTTTGAGTCTGGGGATGTTCGATCCCTGACATTTTATGTTTTGTCTAATATTGATGTTGGGTTTTATTTGGTTGAAAAAATGGCAATTACAACTGTGGATAGTGGAATCAGAGCATTGCAATTTCTAGGGTTGGACGAGCAGAGAAGGGCCTCTGAATCTGATGGTTTTGTTGTATGTATCATAAGATTTTTCATTTCATTTTTTTATGAACTTCCGTTTTATTTTCCACAGCTTATTTTCTGCTCTATGTTATTGTTTTTCTCCTTAGCCGAGTTTGAAGGTGGATCTAATTATCACAGACTACTGCATGCTAGAGATGACATGTTATGAGGTTCATTAATTAATAATTAAATGTTCTAATTATAAAACCTTAATTTTTTTTCCTGTATCTGATAATACTGAGTGAAAATTTTTATTTGATGCAGGAATCGTCCATGTTCAGGGAGTGATTATGTCTTCCGAAAATGTTTTGCCTCGCATAGACAGGTATTATTATCATGATTGAGTTATTCCCTTCATGCTACATTTTTTTTTAATTTAATGAACATATATTAAAGTTTGTGATGAATTTTAGAAGATTGAAACCATTGGAAAAATTTGAAAAAAAAAATATGTAGATGCTTGGAGGAAGGTGCAGAGGATTTCATAGTGAAACTAGTGAAATTATCTGACGTGAAACGGTTGAAGGGGTATATGGCAACGAGGGAGGTTAAGGTTGGAAGCCATGACAAAGGAAGTGGTGTTGATGATGTTGGGGTTGAGATTAACAACAAAAGAAAGCTGGAAGAAGAGGAAGAGACCTCTGACATGTCATTATCGCTCTGCCGCCATTTTAAAAAAAAAACTGGCACATACCAGCGCGGTTGTAGAGGGAACCGCGCTGGTATGTGAACCTTCTGTGCCATTTTTCAACGCGATTTCTGAAGAATCGCGGTGGTATGTTATATTTTTCATCGCGATTGTACAACCGCGTTTGTATCTTCAGTACTTTTTATCGCGGTTGAATCAATCGCAGTTGTACAACCGCACTTGTAAGCCTTATACAACCGCGATTAAATGTCTTTTTTCTACTAGTGTTAGAAAAATGTGAAAAGTAGTCATATGACTTGAAAATTGAGTAAATATATGTTTATCATGAATTAGGTCATTGTGGGTTCAGTTACAATTATTAGGCGTTAAAGTAAGAAAATCCAAATAAATTGACATTGACATTCTTCATAATCACTGCTAGACTATGGAAGTTTCGTTGAAATTTAGTATAGTAATACGACAGATGCAAAAATATAAATACAAGATATTAGAATGGTATAGGGACAAACTTCTATTCGAACTAGTCAAAGCGATAAAAATCTCAGTAACTAGAACACTAACAATGCAATAAACTGTTTTAATATGTTAATATTTATATTTAAAGGTAAGAAATCTTTTTTACCATCTTTGTTTTTCACACTTTTATATAAATTTTCTTACATTCATTTACATTCATCTCCTTGATCTACATTTATCTCATTTCCTTTATCCATTATAATTTTTTTTTTCATGTTTTATGTTTTATTTTTTTTAAGGATAGAGGTGTTGTATAAAAATCTTATTTTTAAATTACTTTCATTAACTAAACCATACTGATACTAAAATAATATTTTAAATAAATTTCATTTATCATTAGTCTAGCCAATTTAAATTAAATAAATTTTAAAATAAAGTTACATTAATTTTAGTTTAGTCAACAATAAATTACTTTAACTAAAAATCAATTTAAAAATAATAATAATGAATTAATGTTAGTTTAGTCAACGGACTTTCAAAAATTAACATTAATAAATTATCATCAATGATTTTAAAATTCACTACATGAACAACATTAATTCAACACTATTTATTAATTAGTATGAATTTTTAGTTGTTAATGTTATTTTTTTATTAATATTATTTTTTAACTTTTTTATATTGATTAAATGCTTAATTTTGTTCTCAAACCATAAGTGAGATATTTATGGTTATATCCGCGGAAAATTATCAAAATATATCCGTTGATTGTCTTCAAATGAAAGGTGAAATTATCAAAAAGTATTTATGTTAGTTTTGTTTTTTTCTAGAAATATCTTTTCCTGTCTATGAAGCTTTTGTAAAATAAAATAACCAAAATCCATGATATTATTTAACAATAAGCTTCACCCAAATATTATCAAGTTTGAATTCATATCAAATAATGCTTAAATTTAAATGATATCAAGTATGAAATGAACCAAGTTTAACCAACTTCAACACAAAAATCTTTCAACGTTCCTTTTCTGATTTGGAGTTTGAATTCCATGTTTGGCCACTGTGTAACTTGAGAAGACGCAAGTTGAGGGTGATTTTCTTCCTCTTCACTCTTAGGGTTGTATAAGTAGGAGGATAAAGTATGATGCAGAAGCGAGTGTACTAAGACGAGGTTGATGCTTCTTTTATTTGTAAAAGCGATGGATGTTATTTTCTTAGCGTGTGAAGATCTTGAGAGTGCAATTAATGTTGGTGATAGGGATTGGTAGGCAAGTAGAGATATTATTTGAGATTTCTTTATTTTCTTAGAAATCTTTCTATAAAATTTCAACTATTTTAAGAAAAATAATTAAATTCAATATCCAAATAAATGGTATTTTAAATTCATTTAAAAAGTCAAATCCTTCAAAAAATTTCCAGCCAAACACTCCATTAAATTGCAAAGCTGTCCAAAAAGCTAAGTATGGCTTCCGCCAACGCCTTACAAGTCTTAAATCGTTTTCATGAAAAAAGAAGCCGTGCAATAAAGTGGCCAACACTAACAACGAAGCATATGCATAACGAAGCTGCAGAACAAGTGGTTGCATGTTAAGTAACACCCAACTCTTCAACCACACCCACCACTCTAAATCTCCATCAATTTCCATAAATTCGTGAGATATCGTCCTAAGGAAATGGAAAACTCTCTTCAAATAATTAAATATTATATTAAAAATATAGTTATACGAAAACAACCCTCTCACATATGATCAAGGTTTCTTCACAGGTCTATATAAACCCTATACTACATCATTTGTAGACACCAGCTACAAATTATAGTATTCTCTTCACCCTTTGTCTCCGAAGTAGTTCAGTTGAGAGATATAATATC
>Ga0209489_110396_pt1 | contig 10538 bp, 9 predicted proteins | sample SiratrowhiteBW_FD_187527 | JGI IMG/M metagenome (GOLD analysis project Ga0209489, IMG submission 187527) | Root nodule microbial communities of legume samples collected from California, USA - Siratro white BW (SPAdes) (version 2) | ecosystem: Host-associated > Plants > Roots > Nodule | place: USA...
AAAAAAAAAAAAAATATAAAAAAAAAAATATATATATATATATATATATATATATATATATATATATATTTAACTTTATTTTATTTTAGATAAGAGAATCTTTTATATATATATATATGGTTGAGATTCCAAAAAATGAAGTGTAGAAGATCTTGATCCAATCCACAGCACAGGAAACTCTGCAATGACATTAAATTTTGAATTACCATTCTCAACTGCCCCTCGCCGGTTAGTGTATCCCATAAAAAACACATTCTCCAAAATTTCAACACACGACACAGTAACCAAAGGAGAGTGCAATTACATAGAGTACATTCCTAGTGTGTGGGAGTGAGACAAAGAGAGAGACATGGCTCAGTGGTGTTAGTTCGTGCGCTGGCTGTGGCCACAAGTGCCAGAAATGCACCCAGCGATGCTGGTCTCAAGGATCAGAAGAACTTCATCACGTTCATTAAGTTGCAACCTTAGAACTCATATATATATTACAGCAAGAATTAAACTTATTTTATATTTTTTAACTAGTTTTGGAACAGTATTTACAAGATTGAAGTTGATTCAAGTAATTAATCAATCAATGCAACTGATGTAAAGTCAGTATAGACACTTTTTTTCACAGTGATGACTGATTAGTGTTCACCTAATGAAAGGGGAATGCTAAAAATAACAAAAAACAAAATTGGAAGATGCACTAAGGAAAGAAAAGATGTCATTTTTTCTAAAGTGTTATTTTCTTCGGTATAATTTTTTTTATTAGAATTGAAGTTTCTATTCACCCTTCAATGTAAAACTTTATTATATATATTAGTTTGATAAAAAGTTATTTTAAATAAAGATAAAATCAACTAAAAACTACATTTATATCATGCAGTACCAACAAGTGTTTAACAAATAAAATATTTTTTCTTTCAAGACTCCTCCTAAGAACATGCACAACCATTAAATCTAACGTAATTAACAAACAATATTAAACAATCTCGAAACTCTTATCAGAGGGTACTTCGGCCTTCTGCCATAAAACCGTACAGTGTAATATGAAACTTCCCTTTCCTTTCCTGCACAAAGGTCTCAAAGTTAATAGGGGCCATACATTTATAGCCACTTTTTATTATATATATATATATATATATATATATATATATATACACACACACACATGTATTTCATAGAGACATATCAGAAGAAAAAAGAAATATCGTTTTGTGGGTGTCCTTCAGTTCTTAAAAGAGAACAGATGATGGTGTTGACTATTGAATGTACTACTGCCATTTTTTCTACAAGAATCAGTAGGGGGTCATTAGGAATTGACTATTATTTATGAATCTATAGGTACATGCCATGGCCAGCAATAGTTTGGACCAAAAAAAAAGTATACGTTAGGGTAAAACTTTTGAAGGTTCCCTAAAATATATGTAGACAAAACGAGTTACACAATACTAACTTACTATTAATCGAGGTACTGCAAGCATGATTCAAAAAATACTGATTAATTATCACTATTTGTGGAATTGAAAGAGGGAATGTTCTGCTCTCGTCTTTCTTCCTCCAGGGAGATTCTAGCCATATTATAGATAGGGTGGTCCAACATAATTCAATCCATTACCAAGTATATATATATAACAAGTGATGATATCTCTTTGAGTAGGTGTAGTATGAGTTCTTCATTAAGGCACCAAGAGAGTAAACAAAGAAGTAGAATCAGTATAAAAACATTAAATTGGAGAATTTCTAATACCTACCGATAATACATATAAATTCAAAACATTTTATTAACTTATGAAAAGTTTAATTATTTTACTTTTTCTTATAAACATTTATTAAGAAATTATGTAAAAATAAATGTATTCAGACGTTTTTTGGATAACAAGAATTTTATTCACAGTGCAGTAAAAGAAAAACTAGTTTTAAGTGGTATTTTGAAAATTTCCTGGAACTCCGTTGCAATTGTGTTTTATGGGGTTTCGAGCCACTTCTGGAAGTTAAAATTTTTTCTGCGATTTGAAAATCTCAGTCAAATCCCTACAATTTCAAATCCTCGGCAAATTCTTATGGTTTCCCACCTCTTGAAAATAAAATCACCATACAAGGTCATAAATTGATTTATAAACTTAAAATTTGGATCTTACAAAATAATTTATTTAACAAATTTATAACTTTAAATTTTAATAAGACCCTGTATAGGAAACTTTAAAATTTTGAAAAGTTAAATTATAAATAGAAGTTTATTAAAGCGTGGATTTACAAAATTCTTTAAACAAAAATTACAAAAAAGTTTTAAGAGAAACGTAGCATAATAAAACATTTCCTTGATCATACATCTTAAATATAAATATAAACAATATTAGAATAATAAAATTTAATTATGAAAAATTAAAAATTATCCAATATTAAATAATATCACTGATGCTCCAAAACTAACTAACTGAGGAGACAATTGAATTTGATAAGTTTGTAATAAAAAGTCCATCATTATCTCAATTCTTTTTGTTATTTATTATATATATTTACTTCCTTCACTTGTCATAAGATGTAATGAATTATAGTTAATATCTAATAAACTATTGAGCAAAGAACAGAAGAAAGTTAAGACTACTGGTCCACTGCAATCTCCATTCAAATCACTGAAAGGAACTATTCCAAATGTTAATGATCGTCAAGCTAGACAGCAGTAAATACTACAAGGATGGGTGAAGTATATTAAAGAGAAATTTTTAACTGATACACTTTTCTCAATAACTTTTTATTCTTTATTGAACATCATTCACTTTTGTTAGGAGAGAAAGAGTGTTAGAGGTTGTTCTGTTATTACTACATGCTATCACCGCTTTAAACATTAAATAGGAATGTCAGAGTTTGGTGAAGTTTTGAATGGAAGGGAAGAAGTTGGGCAGGTCCAGTTAAAAACTGTGCAGATGGCACCAGCTCCATGTTACATGTACAAAGCAGTTCCAGCATTGGTAGCTATTGCAGCTGGTAATAGTTGCACGCCAATTGAATGATCGAATTGAAGAACCTGCTGCCTCGTCAACCCTAGTAAATGTCCATCACCTACCTTCTCTGTTACAATTTGCGATATCTAACAAAACCATGTTTGCATTACTGTGGTTCTTCACTGATGCATAATATTATACTCATGTTACGATGATAATATTATAATAAGTGAGATGAAGAAGACAGAAAGTGACAAGCGAGTGTTCATGTTTTCATACACCCAAACATGGATATATCTGTTTCCGAAAAAGTACACATTTGTTCAATCAAATTGTTTTCATTAATATTAATAATTAGGTTAGACATACAAAAATTTACTAATAAAAAATATTTAAAATTATTTCGAAAAATTCAAAAATCAATTTGAATAACGATTGCGCAATTTAATTTGTCATTTTATTGCGTCATCGTTACTCATCATTACGTAGTTATGCTAATATTTTTCTGTTTTAGTTATTTTCTTTTAACAGTATAAAATAAACCATTTACATGCCTTTCGATATGGTTTCATAAGAATCATCCCAAAAAATATATGCAGCGACTCTTTTGTATTTAATCTAAACTTTATGTTTAAAACGAGAACTGTTAGAAACAGAAGATAACATCCTTAAGAGCGAAGACCCGTACCTCGATCATGACCCCCCTTAAAAATATCATCGACCCCATGCCTGATAATGGGTGTAATGCATCATCCAACTTGGTGAAAGATTGATAGATAATTCACTAGACAACCCAATATGTATCTGTGTTTTGTAAAATTTTACATGGCTATTGTTATGGGTTAAGCACACTGGTATTGAGGCTGGGTGTTCAACCTCCAACAAATTGCATTGTTTATGCTTTCAGAGATCTATATTTCAAGTGTTGCGGTATCAAAATTATATTTATGTGCATTGAGTGAATATTTTTTTTTTATTTGAAATTAAATATAAATATTTATATACTATATATAATTTTGATCATTCCTATTATTTGTTTTACATTGAAAAAGATGATGAAATATTAGCAACCATTGTTGAATCTTAAATTGTCTAATTGTACAATTTGAAAAGATTAATTACTTTTTTTAATAATTTATTAGTAAGATATTTCAATTTAAAATTTTGATTGATTACGTTCTATTGATCTTTCAATACATATTTAATTGTGATTGATTTTGTGATATTCTTTTTATTTCATGTCACCTAAAAATCAACGGGAGATGTTACTAAAATTTTGTAAAAATAAGAAATTTCAATTAAATTTTATATATTAACTAACTAAAAAAATGAATATTTTTGAATAAAATATAGTAACACCTTTAATATATAAAATGATTTTTTAAACATTGTGATGAAACTTTATTCTAATCATGCACGTATAGAATGTAGACATGAATTGAAGTTGAATTAATTCAATATATAAAAGTCATCATTACAAGAAATGAGAGGAATTGTTTATAGAATATGTGTAATGTAATCTTGAAAGTAGTGAAAATGGAGTAATTGTGAGTCATTTGAATGGAAGAATGTTCTATATTACATAAATTAAGCAATGTGTGATGTTTTTTCTTAAAATTTATATAATATGGACGTCACATGGTGAATTATTAGATTTTTCAAGCATGTAATAATACGGTGAAGTTGTTAATTCAATTATGGATAACAAGTTGAAAGATATGATTCAGAAATATTAAATTTAAATATTTTATATAACTGTATGTATATGGAAATATGTGTAGAGACTTTGTTATATTTTGGTCCAACTAATTTTAGACTATTGATAAATTTAAAGACAACAGATGAGTCTAGTGATAAAATTTTTACAAAATTAATTGTTTCAGATGTTGAAGAATATACTTCAACATAGAAATACCTTTCCAAATAGAAATTATGGGAAAAGTAATATATTAGACGTATTTTTATACTTTTTATAATACTTTAAATGACATATTAAACTACTTTTTACACTTTATTAGTACTTAATCAGTTTACACTTCACTATTACATCTTCATATTAATTTATAGTAAATTTGTAAGTTCTTAGTTGTATAAATGACTTTTAATAAGCTTAGGTTTTTAATGAGGTTTAATTATGCTCAGTTTATTAGATATATTGATTATAAATGGTGTTGAAACATTGTTAAAGTTTAAACACAAAACCAATTTTTATTTAATTGTACATAGCATAAAAGTTATATTAATAATCATGGTTTTTCAACCAAAATAAATTTTTAAAATCTCTTTCAAAATCTCAAGTGTATTGGTACAATTGAAGTTATAATTATGATTTTCCTAACACATATCTTATATTTAACTATACTCAATTTTTCATTACACTTTAATGACAATTCTTTGACCAGAAGAGACTTTAATAGCTATTAAAACCTCTCTTCCATTAGTGATAACACAACTTTACACTGTAAAATATTTCTTTCTTTTAATAATTAAAATAATTTTAAGTCAAATAATTGAATTGATTTTTTTATTTTTTTTATTTTTTTAACATTATAATATTTTCTTTTTGTTTAGAGGTTGCTTAATGATTTTGAAAGCAACAAATTTTTTTGAAGGTGGTATATTTTGTGATAAGTCCATTGTTATGCAAAATTGGATAATTTTCTATATTTATTATTTAGTATTTGATTTTCGGCTTTCAATTTTTAGTTTTCTGTTTTCGAGTTTAGGTTTTCAGTTTAGAAAGAGGTACTGGCAATTATATTTCAATATTGAAGTTAGTTATCAGTCAAAATAAAAATAATATATAACAATAATGAAAGATTCGTTACCTTTTATCTTGGAGTGTTTATCTATTTATATCCATTTAGAATTGATACAAGTAAACTCAAGTATTTTCTTAATCATGATTTGTGAATAATTTTATATGAAATATGATTAGAATTTAATCTTAGTTATAAAGTACTTAATAAGAATGTTGTCGAAGTATCTAGATACTCATATCAACACATATGACATATCAAATAAAATATGAATCAAGATGACCTAAAAAGATTATAATAATTATAATATTAAGAGAAATGTTTGATGATACTAAAGTAACTTCTTTTTATTCTTTTTATCTATATATGTTATTATTTTTTTTTATTTTACTTTTTGTTTTCTTTTAATCTTGGTATATTTTTTTGGCTTTTTTTTTTCAACGATACGCAAAAAAGAGTGATTATCTATACGGAAGATTATTAAATATGAATGTTTTTCATTTTCATCGAGAGAGTGAACATATAACACTATCAACAACTAATTAGGCAATGTAATTTATATATATTTTTTTCTATTATCTAATTTATATTTTTTAAGTGCTTAAAAGTAGAATATTATATTTGGAACCTTATATTTAGTTTTTCGTCTCTTTTCTGATTGATAAAAGTTTCTTTAAAAGGGTTTAAAAAAATTAGATGATATCTAAAGTTGATAGGAAAATATAAGATTTTTTTCCTGTAATTGTTTTTGAATTAATTCAAACAAAAATTTTCATAAAAATAAGTTTAGTTGGTTGTTAATTTCACCATCATTGCATGTAGATTTGAATATATCTTTAGTTCCTCAATTTGACACAATTATTTCTTTTAATCTGTTCAAAAAACTTATGCAAAGATTAGTTCTAAAAAATGGTGTCATCCCCTTTTTGTGTGTTCTGTATTAATATTGTTTCTTAGGTGTAGAAATAAAACACATTACCAACTACATGTAATTAATAAATTTATTTGTAAAATAAGATATGTGTAATTGGATAAGATGTCAATTTTATGTTTTGATTTATTTATATAAATTATTATTAGATTTTTAATCTTGATGAGAAAATGCATCACATTTGTTACTTTTGTATTAAATATAAGGAAACATACATTCATTAGTGCCTAATTTATATTTTGCACAGTGATATTGATAACTTATGGACAATTTATATTGAAAATGTATACATTTTAATTAATGCAATTTATTCTCCCTGCGTCTTCACATATTTTATAAAATTAATAATATAAAAATAGAATTATAAAAAACAAAAATATAATAAAATTAAGAAATTTCATTAATATTTAATTTGTACATTAAATTAAAAAATTAAATCAAAGTTTTTGATAAAAAAGATGATGAAAAGTTAGATTTGGAAATTAATTATAGATTATATTTAGAAGTTGTTATTAAGATTTCATCCTTCCAAAAATAAAGAATAAAGAGTTGCACATACTGCAATGTCCTTTCCTCACTTACCTAAATAATTAAATAAAATACTGAATATGGCCCAAGCCATTTAGGTCATGGACCATTGACCCATTCTCTTCCACTCTGAAAAGAAAATAAAGAGTGATTCTTCCTGGAGATTTTGTTTTCTTCATATACTCTCAAAAATACCGAAAATATTTTTCTTAAAATGTATAATTTAAAATATATATTTTTTATTTTAAATTATATAATAAATAATATAATTTTTTTATAGCGTAATTTGAAATATAATATTTTTATTTTGAATAAATTTAGAATACATAATTTTTTTTATATTCTAAATTACATAATTCAGAATACAATTTCTATATTCTAAACTTACAATTTAAATATAAATTTTGTATTTTAAATTTTACAATTTAAAATATAAAAATTATACTATAATACAATTTATTTTTGTAATATGAATTTCAGTATTCAATTTTTTATTTATTTTAGATTATATAATTCGAAATACAAATTTCTTTTTATATTTTGAATTAAAAACTATATTCCAGATTAAGAGAAAGGTGTATTATTTATTTAATCATTTTATTAAAATTATAATAGTCATTCAGCAAATCTATGGAGGTGTAGGGAGAAATGTAGGAAGAACCACTCGAAGATAAGACAGCTTCTTCCTGTGCCTTCATACTTTCTTCCTGTAGTTCCATAAATTTTTGAATTTTCCAAAACACAAATATTTAATAAGAATGATGATTAGGTTTTAGAATGATGAAAATAAAGATGCTTGAATAAAGGTGTTGTATTTTGAAGTGTGACAGTAGTGGCTGTGCGATTGTGGTGATGTATCGGTGGTGACAGGGACATGTTAGAGGGAACTTTTCGTCGGAAGTAAATTTGACTGAGATGAATTTTAATTTTATATATAAATAAGTTACTTTCTGGAATTGAGTAATCCATAATAGAAATTTAATTTCTGGAGTTCTGTGCGGCATCTACTCGAGGTGTGGGAGTGAAATAAAGATACCGAGGTGTAGGTTACGAGGATAATTAAGTTATTACATACTTTACTTAAAAATTATTTTAAGAATTTTAAAAATTTATGGAAGTGCAGGAAGAAGGAATGGAGGTGGAGGAAGAAGCCGGAAGATAAAATACTTAATTCCATTTAGGCCCATACCATTTTCTTTCACTTCTTGGGCTTAATATGGGATCCGTTTACGAACGAATGGGTCTTTGGGCCCAATCAATCACTGGCTTTAACTTGTTCACAAAGGCAAGTATACGTATATATTTCATTCTAACTTTTTTCTCTCACTTTCGCGAATTGAGAAATCGTAAAGACATGGGTCAGGGAACACCGGGTGGTTTGAACCGGCAAGGTCTTCCGGGGGACCGGAAGCCGGACGGCGGCGACAAGAAGGAGAAGAAGTTTGAGCCAGCGGCGCCGCCAGCTCGCGTAGGGCGGAAGCAGCGAAAGCAGAAAGGGCCGGAGGCGGCTGCGCGGTTGCCGACGGTGACGCCGCATTCGAAGTGCAAGCTGCGGCTGCTAAAGCTGGAACGAATAAAGGACTACCTGTTGATGGAGGAGGAGTTCGTGGCAAATCAGGAGAGGCTGAAACCGCAGGAGGAGAAGGCGGAGGAAGACCTATCGAAGGTCGATGATCTCAGGGGTTCCCCAATGAGTGTTGGTAATCTCGAGGAACTCATCGACGAGAATCATGCCATTGTTTCGTCCTCGGTGGGCCCAGAGTATTACGTTGGTATCTTGTCTTTCGTCGATAAGGATCAGCTCGAGCCTGGATGCGCTATTCTGATGCATAACAAGGTGGGTGTGATAGGGTTTTGTTTGTTCTGCTCTTGATTGGTTAAATTTTATATAGCGTTTTGATTGCATGTTCTTTCTTTTGTGGTGGATTTGGGAATAGGGTTTAGTGGTTAGATTGTGTGCTTCTGGTAGGCAAACTGGGGTTTTGTTGCGTGGAAATAGTGTGTGTTGTAGTGTGGTGAATAGAAGAATCGCGTGTTGAATAAAAGGTTAAGATCTTTGAATTGCTCTTCGTGGCTGAGCTGTCTTGTTTCAAAGAATCTCTGTACCTATTCAACACACATGCTTCGGATGTTCGGAATTGTGAACATATAATTGCGTCTTTAATTGGGAGGGAACTGTTACATTTCACCTTTGGGATCAAAACTTGTTTAGTTGTATGTTTGAATTTGATTATGTTTTTTTGGCGAAAACCCCCTTTCAATGGGGTTTTGATTATGGTTTATAAGCTGTTTTAAAAATATATTAAGTTAATCAATGAATACACTAGGTTAGTAAATAAATTTAAATTGATTATGTTTTTGAGTACTTGGAACACATTTAGTAACTTTTTGATATGGGAACATTGTATTGGAAAGGACTGAAGTTTCATAGATAGTGGTGCTTGTTGAAATGGTTAATGTGCACGCTATACTATTAAGAGCTGTTGAAGGTATTTCTGTTCTTGCGGACATGTTGGAGGAGATATTATGTGCTGCTGTTGCCTGGTATAATCTAGGAAAGTTTGTCATTCAAGTTGTTTTGTAATCTATGACACCGGAAACTGGAAAGAGGGTGAGAAAAGTTGTGAAAAAGTATTTTTGTTGGACTGTATGTCTTTTACGAACCTACGGACATGGGAGATTGTCATGACTGTTTTTATGTTTCAATCAGTCATCTTTTCTTGCACTTTTGATATTTTTGATTAGATGCAAATTGCAACGCTTCTTGTGATCTTATCATGTATGATTCTTTACCAGGTTCTCTCTGTTGTCGGGCTTCTTCAAGATGAAGTTGATCCTATGGTCTCTGTCATGAAGGTTGAGAAGGCACCTTTGGAATCATATGCTGACATTGGTGGTTTAGATGCCCAGATACAGGAAATTAAAGAGGCAGTTGAGCTTCCTCTGACACATCCTGAACTGTATGAAGACATTGGTATCAAGCCTCCTAAGGGAGTCATTTTATATGGAGAACCTGGAACTGGGAAGACATTACTTGCAAAGGTGTGCATTTTTTGGTGTTTCTTATAGGATGATATCTAAACATCTTTTCAATTTATCATTTTCTCTGTTTAATTACTGGGTTTGAAATTCTGTTCATGTCTACGTGCTCAAAAAGAGGTTTTAATGGTTATCTGGTTTATATGGTTTGGATTATAAATTGGTTTTTAGTGTCTGTCCGCAAAATTTATTTGTCTGTTACTTTTCTCAGTCGAAAATTCTGTTATTTGTTCTTTATTAATCAGCGGTTGTACGGATACTGGAGGACATTGTGTAAATTTCTTGTTTTAGACCTTCAGCTTTTCGTATTGTCTTTTTTTTTTTTTTTTTATGTTTTTTTTTTAACTTTTTTTT
>Ga0209489_110397_pt1 | contig 10537 bp, 5 predicted proteins | sample SiratrowhiteBW_FD_187527 | JGI IMG/M metagenome (GOLD analysis project Ga0209489, IMG submission 187527) | Root nodule microbial communities of legume samples collected from California, USA - Siratro white BW (SPAdes) (version 2) | ecosystem: Host-associated > Plants > Roots > Nodule | place: USA...
TATACATACATATACATATATATACATATACATATACATATACATATATATACATATACATATACATATATATACATATACATATACATAAATATATATATATATATATATATATATATATATATATATATATATATATATATATATATATGAATATTAAAATAATAGAAGTTTATATTGTTCTAACTGGTAGACAGAGTATGGTTCTACTGTAGTTTCTATCTTATGTTTTTATTTAAAATTATGATTAAGTTTTAATTATCTTTTTATTTCTAGATAAAAATACTTAAATGTCTTTCTATAAAAGGTTTGTTCTAATAAACATAAAATTATCACTACAAGAAAAAAAATGTTATTTAGACACCAATGTTTAGCTATCAAATAAAACGGTTGCTAATTGTGACCAAAATAATCACCAAATTAGATTTTGGTTGCTAAACAACTACAAAGTAAAAGTAATGATTGAATTTAGTTAAGATGATTTGTATTTAACATTAGCTACCAAGGTTCTAGTCACTTGTATCATTAGATTCTAAATTAGTCTCTAACTTAATTAGATACCAATTTATAATCTAATGATACAAGGGACTAAAACCTTGGTAGATAATATTAGATACCAATTATCTTGAATTAATTGGCCACTAAATTTAATCAATACTTTTATTTTGTAGTTATTTAGCAATCAAAACTTAGTGTCTAAATAACTTTAGCAAATAAAATGATCACAATTAGTAACCATTTTATTTAGTAGCTAAACTTAGTGTCTAAATCACTTTTTTCTTGTAATATATGTTTTGAAATGAATTCAACGACTATAAGAAATATGTCATAAATATCTAGTGTCCATTTATTATGAAAAGAGTATCTTTTCTAATGTTAAGCAAATTTATAATAAAAATACTTTTGGTTTTACATACCTGAATAGATCTGAGTTATTTCTTAGTTTTCGGAGATTTATGTTCTCCTCGTTTAGATACATGACTAGAAGAATATATACGGTATGAGATGATTCAGTATAAGCGTATATTTGAAACTTCTCTCCAATATAGCCTATTCTTATTGAGTTTTCCTTCATGTTATAATAAGAATTTCAAATCATCTATATTTATCCTCTTCGACTATCAAGTAACACTTTCCTCGTAGTATTTCATTCTTTACCAACAAATTTGTCTACTATCTAAGCATGATCAGTTGACATAGACTGAATTTAATTTTCCTTTTATTGTTTTCAAAATTTGTACTCGGAATATCAAAGAATTGTCTGAAGTTTTCATAGTCTTTATTTAGTTTTTCTGTATTGGTTCTCAATTCATGAATTTTAGTTTTCAAATCATTATGAGTTGTGACCAAACTTTCTAATCAACTACACTGAGTTTATAAATCATTCATTTTTATAAGAGACTTCAAATCTATTTTATAAATTTTATAAGCTTTCAAAAAAATATAAGAATTAGATAAAAGTTCATTATGAGCTTCAATAACAAAATGTAAGTCATTAAAGTTTTATCTTTTCTTTTGGGTAGTCAGAAAATAGTTTAGATTTGTATCTGCCATGAAATAAAGGTAAGCTTCTTCTTCTTCTCCTGTAGAATGAGAACTTTCTTCACTTTGCTTTATTTGTCTTGGGCTTGGTCCTATTTTGAACATCCGATCTAAAGTAATCAGGCTTTTTATACTCTAGCAAATGACTTCTCTCTTTAGAGTCTTTGGTCTTTATAAGCTTCACAGAAATATTTATTTTAAGATTTATGTGTTTTTGTGAGTGGTTGTTGAGGCATTTTTAAAATTCTATTGTAAAATTCAATAAAAGTAAAGAGCTCCTTAGGTAAGAAAGTTTAAGTTAAATTGAGAATGAATACAAAATTATTTAAAATTTATAAAGGTTGTATATAATATAAAAACAATTCATTTTTTATATATTTAAAATATTTTATTCCGTTGAAATATAAAACATCTTATTTCTCTTAAATTTTTTAGGTCGTTTCTTCTTTTTTCTTTTTTTTTTCTTTGATCAAAGTATAGGGATTAGAATGTGGTAGAGTATAAGATAATTTGACCAAATCAGATTTTGTTTCTAAGTAATTTTTCCCCCTTAGATCTCAAGTTCGTTATTTTTAGTTTTGGTTGCATGTGGGGGTTTTTGTTACCACATGTGAGATCCAACTCAATTAAATGTCTGTAATATATATTTGGTTTGTAAATCTTGTTAGAATAAATAAATAAATTATTCTATAATGTGACTCATGTGAAATATTATTATGGGCCTGTATGTTATTTAATAAAACTAAGAGGACATTTTGGTAATTATGAGAAGTGTTTTATTTAATAAATAACTAATTGGTAACCGATCTGATGGACATTGGTTTTATAAAGAACAAAGGGTTTGGTCTCTGCAGGATAAGCGTTCTTCACAGTTAACCATCAATAACGTGTGTCAAGATTAAAGTGACTGAAAAAGATAGATTGGGTGAAAGGAGAATAAAGAGAAGAGATAAAGAAAAGAAAAAAGATCTCTCATGGATCAAGGTAAGTCTCTCTTATTATCCTATATGTGAGAATCATAAATTCTAATGATCTTGTGGAATGTTTATGATTAATTATTCCCATTATGTTTTAATTAACATGTGGTATCAGAGCACATGGTTCATTCAATTTATGATTTTCCAATTATGGTTTTTTCCCAATTTTGATAAACCCTAAATTCAAATTAGGGATTTCTGATTGAATGGGTACATACTGATTTTGAATCCCATAACATGTTTCTCTCTTTTAACGTGCCGTGTGATTTGCAATGTCCATATTATTTAAGGAAATTTTGGGCACGTAAGAAGTATGAATTGGTACTAAATTTGCATGGGTTTATTGATTGAAATTTAACATGTTTATCGTGGAACCCACTAATTGTATGCACCTTACATGAATTCGGAGCCATTAATGCATAGCAATTGTCAATTTTGTTTTCTGCGCATGGCAAAGATTGCGTAGCAATTGCCAATTTTGTTTTCCGCGCGTGGCAAAAGATTGCATAGTGTGTGCCTTGATTTAATTTTGTAATATTATTATCTATTTAATTACTCTTGGATCAAGTTGTTGCACCACTTTACGTGAATCAACGTGAATCGATTGCCTGCACCTCTAACGAAATTATAACAGCCACCACGACATGGCGTATGGTTTTTTCCTTTAGGGTTTTAAAAGTGGGTATAATGATGTTTCTTTAATAATTATTTTCTGCTGCATTAATGATCATTAATTATGAATTGATTGATTTGTTGAAATTAATTTTATGATAGATTTGTAATCAACATCAAATCTTTATGTTTTATTAATTTCAAATTAATGATAAGTTTATTGGAATTAATTGTATGATAGATTTGTAATCACCAAAGTGGTCAAATCTTTATGTTTTATTTTAATTCCAAATTAATGATAGTTTTATTTCAATTACCCATAGAATGGATGCTAAATTATAAATAATTGATGTATGGGTTAATTGAAGTTCATTATTATAAGACATTAATGGATCGCCCAAAGGTTGATTAGTTGTTCTTATAATTAATGGACATGATTGTTGGTAGTGAGTATGCATTATTAATTTTATTTATATATCCAAAGATAATAAGTTTTTCTAATTAGTACATATGTCTTACCAAATAATGTTAATATTATAGCATCATTATGTTTTCTGTATTAATGTATCATCCAAAGGAGAACATTAGTATGCATATAATGTCTATTTGTTGATTGGAATTTGTTTAATGTATGACTCAAAGTATTAATGTTAAGTATGTGTTATTGCAGTATCTGTTCCTTTGTCTTTACATTCGCAAGCTATGTCTGTTATAGTATTCAATGGGTTGAATTTCTCTGATTGGAGTGAACAAGTCCAATTTCACTTAGGTGTGTTGGATCTTGATACGGTTTTTCATGTTAAAAAGCCTGCTGCTATTACTGATGCAAGCAACACTGAAGAGAAAACTTATTATAAAGTCTGGGAAAGGTCAAACAAACTTAGTCTGATGTTTATGCGAATGAGTATAGCAAATAACATCAAGTCAGCTCTTCCCAAAATTGAAAGTGCAACTGAGTTTATCAAATTTGTGGAAGAGCGCTCCCAAACTGTTGATAAGTCTCTTACTGGGACATTAATAAGTACTTTAACCACCATGAAATTTGATGGTTCTCGTACTATGCATGAACATGTCATTGAGATGACAAACATTGCAGCAAGACTTAAGTCTCTCGGAATGGCAGTGGATGAGAGTTTTCTTGTGTAGTTCATTTTGAACTCATTACCATCTGAGTATGGTCCTTTTCAAATGAACTATAACACCATGAAAGATAAATGGAATGTGCATGAATTGCACAGTATGTTAGTTCAATAGGAGACCAAACTTAAGAATCATGGGAACCACTCCGTTCATTATGTGAATAATCAGGGAGCTGGAAAGAAAGCTTATAAGAAACATGGAAAGGGTAAAGGACCATTAAAGACTATAGAGTCCTCTACAAAAATCCAGAAGAAAAATGACAAATGTCATTTCTGTAAGAAGCAAGGACATTTCCAGAAAGATTGCTTGAAACGTAAAGCTTGGTTCGAAAAGAAAGGTGAGTATTATGCTCATGTATGTTTTGAATCAAATTTAACTGAAGTTCCCCATAATACTTGGTGGATTGATTCTGGATGTACGACTCATGTTTCTAATATGATGCAGGGATTCCTTACAACCCGGACCATAAAACCAAATGAAAAGTTTGTGTTCATGGGAAATAGAGAGAAGGTTCCAGTGGAAGCTGTCGGGACTTATCGTTTAATCCTTGACACTGGATTTTATTTAGACTTGTTGGATACTTTTTATGTACCTAGTATCTCTAGAAATTTAATTTCTTTGTCTAAACTTGATGTTGCTGGATACTCTTTTAAGTTTGGGAATGGTTGTTTCAGTTTATATAAGAGTACTTGTATGATTGGATCTGGTACACTTTTTGATGGTTTATATAAATTGAATCTTGATAATTTATATGCTGAAACTCTTATGACTTTGCATCATAATGTTGGCACTAAACGTGGTTTAGTGAATGAATGTTCTGCTTACTTGTGGCATAAGCGTTTGGGACATATTTCCAAAGAAAGATTGGAAAGATTAGTAAAGAATGAAATTCTTCCGAATTTAGATTTTACTGATCTGAATGTATGTGTGGATTGTATTAAAGGCAAACAAACAAAACACACAAAGAAAGGAGCCACAAGAAGTAACCAGCTTCTTGAAATTATACACACCGATATATGTGGTCCTTTTGAAGTAAGTTCTTTCAATAAAGAAAAGTACTTTATCACTTTTACTGATGATTTTTCACGTTATGGACATGTCTATTTACTGCATGAGAAATCTCAAGCAGTAAATGCCTTGGAAATTTATATAAATGAAGTGGAAAGGCAATTAGACAGAAAGGTGAAAGTCGTCATATCAGATAGAGGTGGTGAGTATTATGGAAGATATGATGAAAGTGGTCAACATCCTGGTCCGTTTGCTAAGTTCCTAAAGCAACGTGGTATTTGTGCTCAATACACAATGTTGGGTACACCACAACAAAATGGTGTATCAAAAAGGCGTAATCAAACCTTAATGGATATGGTTATGAGCATGTTAAGCAATTCATCTTTACCTATATCATTGTGGATGTATGCTTTAAAAACTGCCATGTATCTGTTGAATAGGGTTCCTAGTAAGGCAGTTCAAAAGACACCTTTTGAATTGTGGACAGGAAGGAAACCCAGTTTAAGACACCTGCATGTTTGAGGTTGTCAGACAGAAATTAGAATATATAATCCGCATGAAAAGAAATTGGATGCAAGAACAATCAGTGGATATTTCATTGGTTATCCAGAAAAGTCAAAAGGGTATAGATTTTACTGTCCTACCCATAGCACACGAATTGTTGAAACTGGAAATGCTCGGTTCATTGAGAATGGTGAAACCAGTGGGAGTGAAGCTTCACGAAATGTGGAGATTAAGGAAGTTAGAGTACAAGTTCCTTTAACTAGTACTTCTACTTCAAGAATTGTTGTTCCTCTTGTTGATGAACCACACAATGATCAAGAAGAACAAATTAATGATCCTGAAGTTAACAATGAACCTGTAGTAGACCAACCACAAGAAATAGTATTAAGAAGATCTCAAAGAGAAAAGAGATTTGCTATTTCGAATGATTATGTGGTTTATTTACAAGAGTCAGAAAATGACTTAAGTATTGATAATGATACAGATTCATTTTCAGAAGCCATGAATAGTGATAATTCTGATAAATGGTTAGATGCCTTGAAAGATGAGCTTAAGTCAATGGCACAAAATTGTGTATGGGATCTTGTAGAATTGCCAGAAGGATGTAAGAGAGTTGGTTGTAAATGGGTCTTTAAGACTAAACATGACTCTCATGGCAATATCGAACGTTACAAGGCCCGATTGGTTGCCAAAGGTTTTACTCAAAAGGATGGCATCATAAGGAAACATTTTCTCCTGTTTCTAAGAAAGATTCTTTCAGAATCATCGTGGCATTGGTAGCTCATTATGATCTTGAGTTGCACCAAATGGATGTTAAAACCGCTTTTCTGAATGGGGATTTAAAAGAGGATGTTTATATGGACCAACCAGTAGGGTTCATTGAAGAAGGAAAGGAACACATGGTGTGTAAACTTAAGAAGTCAATATATGGACTTAAACAGGCTTCTAGGCCATGGTATCTTAAGTTCAATGATACTATTACGTCATTTGGATTTAAGGAAAACATTGTTGATCGATGTATATATCTGAAGGTCAGTGGGAGCAAGTTTATATTTCTGATTTTGTATGTTGATGATATCTTGCTTGCAACTAATGATCTTGGTCTATTAAGTAAGACTAAGAAGTTTCTCTCTAATAACTTTGAAATGAAAGATATAGGCGAGGCATACTATGTGATAGGAATAGAAATATTCCGTAATAGATCACAAGGATTGTTGGGTTTGTCTCAGAAAGCATATATTAATAAAGTTTTAGAGAGGTTCGGAATGGATAAATGGTCAACATCTCCCGTTCCAATACAGAAAGGAGATAAATTTAGTCTCATGCAATGTCCAAAGAATGAGTTGGAACAGAAACAGATGGAGAATATTCCTTATGCATCTATTTTTAGGAGTTTGATGTATGCACAAACATGTACGAGGCTAGATATTAGTTTTGTAGTTGGTATGCTTGGTAGATACCAGAGTAATCCAGGATTGGATCATTGGAAAGCTGCAAAGAAAGTCTTAAGATACTTACAGGGAACAAAGAATCACATGCTTACTTATAAGAGGTCTGATCACCTTGAGGTGATTGGATATACAGATTCAGATTTTGCCAATTGTATAGATACCAGAAAGTATACATTTGGCTATGTGTATCTTTTAGCCGGAGGAGCGATTTCATGGAAAAGTGTAAAGCAGCCAGTCATTGCTACATCCACAATGGAAGCTGAATTTGTGGCATGCTTTGAGGCCACAATTCAAGTTAATTGGCTACGAAATTTTATTTTAGGACTTGGAGTTGTTGACAGTATTGCCAAGCCGCTGAAAATTTATTGCGATAATTCCGCAGCAATCTTCTTTTCTAAAAATGACAAGTATTCCAAAGGTGCTAAACGTATGGAATTAAAATACTTTTCCGTTAAAGAAGAAGTTCAGAAACATAGAGTGTTGATAGAACATGTTAGCACCGAGCTTATGATTGCTGACCCTTTAACAAAAGGGTTACTGCCTAAAGTATTTATTGGCCATGTAAAGAATATGGGCATTATGTGTACTAGTGAATGTTAAATGTTTATTAATTCTATTTAACACTCTAAGCTCATTGTTGTTCAAGTTTCTGAAATATATGTTTTCTACTTTATAAATGTGCATGCAAATTATGATTATGATGTAGAAAACAAATTATATTATTATTGATGATGAAAGATGACATTATGTTTGAACCCATTATGGACTTCTCATTATGAGGTCATATTAAGGAGAAGGACGATACAGTAGTACATGGAAGGAAATTTGTCGATTGAATGACATGTAACCGCCATGACTCTTATTATTCCTATATTTTTAAGTATGACGAATGATGGAACCAATTTTATTGAATGTCCTTTAATGCGCATTATGACTTATGTAATTTATTAAATCATGAAGTATTATAGCATCACATGAGTCAAGTGGAAGAATGTTAGAATAAATAAATAAATTATTCTATAATGTGATATTTTATAATGTGACTCATGTTAAATATTATTATGGGCCTGTATGTGATTTAATAAAACTAAAAGGACATTTTGGTAATTATGAGAAGTGGTTTATTTAATAAATAACTTATAGGTAACCGATTTGACGGACATTGGTTTTATAAAGAACAAAGGGTTTTGTCTCTGCAAGATAAGCGTTCTTCACAGTTAACCATCAATAACGTGTGTGAAGATTAAAGTGACTGAAAGAGATAGATTGGGTGAAAGGAGAATAAAAAGAAGAGATAAAGAAAAGAAAGAAGGCTCTCATGGATCAAGGTAAGTCTCTCTTATTATCCTATATGTGAGAATCATAAATTCTAATGATCTTGTGGAATGTTTATGATTAATTATTCCCATTATGTTTTAATTAACAGATCTAACTTTCTTAACTTTTTTTAAGCTTTAGCAGTAATTCCTTGAAGAGTACAAAAATTAGGATATGGAAATCTAACTTGACTTACTACCTAAGAAAGTATTGAAATTACTACCTAAGAAAGTATTGAAATTGGTGAGAATGAAATGTTGAAGAGCTTAAACCTTAGTATTGAAACTTGTGGATTTAATTGGGTTGTTAAATTGAGATTTTAATCATTTGGTTTTGATGAGGATGTGAGAAGTTGATTATTGGCAACCATAAAAATATATTTGTATGTGACTAAGGATTTTATTAGACTTCGGTAGAACCTTAAGTATTTTTATATTGTATTAGCTTGAATTGAGTTAATAAGAGTTATTTCATCTAGTTTTAATTTGTGCTTGGCATATAAATTTGATTATTAGATATCTCGAAACAACTTTCTATCTTTTAAAATTTGCTTACTTAGGTAATGAGTAAACATCAAAATCAAACAAGAGAGATGTTGGAAATCATTTATTAGTTTGACGTGTACTTTAAAATCCGTAAGGCTTGCATATGTCAAACAAAGTATATTTATTGTCTGATCAAGCAAAAGCTTTACTATAAGAAAAAAAGCTATTAGACACCAATTTTAGCTACTAAATAAAATGGTTACTAATTATGATCAAAATAATCTTCAAATTAAGTTTTGGTTGCTAAATACCTACAAAATAAAAATAATGATTAACCTTAGTGACCAATTAAGTCAAGATAATTGATATCTTACATTAGTTACCAAGATTTTAGTCACTTATATTATTAGATTTTAAATTAGTCTTTAATTAAGTTAGTAACTAATTTTATCATTTTAGAGACCAATAAATTGATTTCTAAAATCAACTTTTCTTGTAATGCTTATTAAACTAATTATACTTGTTTGCATTTGTTCACGTAAAACCTTTTTAGACTAAGCATGTGTATAACACTTGTATTTTTTATTAGAAGCATATATCATCTGTGTAACTGGACAACTTGCATCTCTTGGACCAGACACTTTGCATCTAATATGATCTAATGCTAAAAAGGATTATGTTTTCACTCTTTATTGTTTAAGCATAAAATAAAAATATATAAAGAGTTTGTTGAAATTGAATCTAACATACTTATCATACAAATTAAGATATCAAAAACCGAGAAACTAGAGAAAATTTTTGCATTATGATTTTTTAAGTGTAAGAAATCTGTATCTGATGATGAATCATTCATATTATATATATATATATGGATGCGATACACTTACATGTTAATAAAACTATCATTAAATTGTATACGATTAAATAATAGTGTGAAATTTATATTATACATGCATTTCGATTTTACACGATAAATTAATTAAACTATTACAATATATTTTAAATTAATTATTATGAAAATAATAAAAAAAATTTACGTATAACTTATAATTAAACAATAGTATAAAGTTATTTTTTGGTAAAATGCTTCTTGAATTCGATTCCGATGGGAATCCAATTCTGATTCTTCCTCACATGTTTTATAGTTTCTTTTCTCTCCCACAGCCAAATAATTTGAGTTTCACACTCATTGTTTTCTTGTCTCCCCCTCTAATTCTAGGATATGTTCACCTAACTCATTAGTTATTGCTACTTGCTAGTGTTGAAAACCAATTTTTTTTCTTTGATACCTTTCTCAATAGTTTTATTTTGTTAAAATAATAAAAACAACATTAGTTGGGAGCATAACGTCAACTAAAAGTTTCGTCACTTTTGTTACAAATTCAATTAGCATGGTATTATTATAATTGTGATAAATTGTATATTTATGTGTGTTGTGCATGCTTGTGTGAGAAACACGATTATCATTTGTATTATATTGCCGACCAAGTTGATACAAGAA
>Ga0209489_110401_pt1 | contig 10526 bp, 9 predicted proteins | sample SiratrowhiteBW_FD_187527 | JGI IMG/M metagenome (GOLD analysis project Ga0209489, IMG submission 187527) | Root nodule microbial communities of legume samples collected from California, USA - Siratro white BW (SPAdes) (version 2) | ecosystem: Host-associated > Plants > Roots > Nodule | place: USA...
TTTTAAGGATTCCAAAAAAAAAAAAAAAAAGCAAACATCCTAAAATCAATTCGTCAGTCCGCCCTCAAACAAAGTTACATATTGTGAAGGAATTCGTGACCACGGACACAAAAATACAAGAGCTTATTTCCCAAAAAAATAAAATGTAGCAAAAAATGAGGCAGATCAATTCTTCTATAATGGTTGGTTAGACCAAGACAAAGCCTTTCTTAGTTGCAAAACCCACAAGGCCACCTGCATACCCCAGAGTCGTACTTCTAGCAAAATCTCTTCCAATTTAACGTTTAACCATGTTAAAAGTGATTTGCTTTGCAACATCTTTGCTTCAATGACAGCCTCCGAAGAAATTTTTCCAATGATAAAAAAGGTCTCCAAAGATGATCCCTGTGACTGATCATGATACCCAAAAAGAAAATAATCTATTATAAACAGACACAGCAAGTAGGACAATCTCAAGTTTCAATTGCTTTTTTTACTGCTATGCGCCGGACTGAATATTTTACAAATAGACACAAGCTACATTTGTTTGAAGAGTATTCACCAATCAATCACATGCCATGCAATGTAACAAACAGAAAACATAGTTGTATTTACCAGAGAATTATTGACAGCTCGTAAACAATCATTTGTCTTCAGCATTAGAAGAATCACGCGTGGTAATCTCCTTAAAAGCTCTGAGATCTGATGGAAATATTGAGATGCGTACATCTGCAAAACAATTAGGAGAGTCGTTTTAGAGCTTCTTTTCCTTCAAGGTCATGCTAAGCAAGGAAATTTGACGATGCAAAACCCTAAAAGCATAAAAACAGATTGACTTTCTATTTAAATATTTAGTAAAAAGTGAACCACGTTGTAGTTGACCAATTTCTTAAAACAAGTGGTTAAACTGCAGATCACAGGATTCAGGATAAAAAAATGAGAAGAATTAAGAATTTTACCTATTTCGGTAAGAAAACCAGCATGAACATGAGTATTACTTACAGTGTTATTAGGAAACAGAAGTAAAGTCCAAGCATTATAATCCAAAAAAACATGCACCTGGGACTGAAATACAAACTCCGGCGAAATTTTTCCCTTAAGCTATATCTTACCTGCAGTTCTAATCGTTCACTCTCATCTCCATGTATAACTAAATGATCCATAGATGGGTCAACAACCCTATTCCATGGCCTCATAGTTAGAACTCCAGCAAAGAGTGCATATAAATCCTCCCCAGCTCCCAACTTTGCACTGTATTCTTTGATTGCATTAGCATCAGCAAATACCAACCCCTTCCATAATGAAGCATAATTAGTTCTTGTTTGGAAGTCAAGCTCTTTATAGAGTCCATGGTCTAAAAGAATCAACTGTGGTTTTCTCCTGCCTATATGAGCAATACAATCCAAATTAAAAAAAAAAACTGACAATGCTAGTAACCAACAATGCAGTTATTGTAAAAAATCAAACAAGAAGTTGGAGACAGGAGAGCAAACAAACCAAACCCTTTAATAGAACAAGAGCATAGATATTTATGGAGAGAGTAGATTTTTGCATTTGGATAGTTGATAATGTAAAGCAAGCAAAATTATGGTATATGCAAAGTGAAATTGCATTTTTATTTATTTCGAAATCAGAAATGGTACTTAAATATTTTTGTTAACAATTGAAATAAATAACTATTTTGCAGTATAATATTTTTCAAATTCATAATCACATATTTACACATGCATCTCAACTTTCAATTTTAATCTAAACAGACAGCATGGGATGGTATTCATCCTTCTGCAGTCACCTTATCTTCCCAAATGTCGCGCAAATAACAGTGGAGAACCATCTAACGGTTCTCCAGGTACTCACAAAGAGTTAGGATAAACCTTCAAATCTGTTATATTCAAGTATGTGTATGGAAGTATGAACGTATAAGGAAATAAAATAGAAAGATATTTGGCATTCGAGAGGCCAATACTCTCCTCCAATTTCTCAATTAACTCTTTTCTTTTCCTCCCCCACCCTCTGCAGTAGCTTTTAATTCCTATTTATATTTCTCTCTCCTGTAACTAACCTCCTACAATTAAGGTTCCCTTCCCACAACTTAGTTATTTTTCTTCCCTCTCCTGCTGTAAGTGTATTTGAAGGGTGTATTTCTCCATGTTGCCCTTTTTCACTTTGGCCGTTGGGGTTTGTTACAAAACATTGGTGCCTGCTGTGTGCCATTTCTTGCACCCCCTTATCAAGCTCCCCCATTTTAATGCATCAGTGATGAATAAAATTTATTAATCTAGTCTTCAATAGTTTATTAGTCTTCATATGACATTTTTTAATGCCAACAATAGCTATTAATTTTTCCTTGGAAACAATAAAAGACCCTCAAATCAAATCAATGGATTTTTGCCAATGCCACCATAATTCTAGAAACAGATATGAATTGTCCATCCTATATTACATTAGTGCTTGAAACTTTCTCTTGGAAATGCCTAATTTAGCTGGTCCAAGATTTTGCCATTAACATCCAACCGTTAAGGGTGACACCATCTCTTACGTAAGGGGAGGAATTTGAATTTTTTTTCTTTCTTGTGATAGCTAAATTAGCAAAACAATGGTCTTAATGAGTTTAAAAAGAAACAAACAATCTATTTCAGGGTAATAATGACTGATAGAAAATAGTTATAGTTTGGCAAGCGAGGTTCGAAGGGAAGGAATAATTACCCCAAATGCTAGATTTACTAGACGGCATTGGGCGAACCAACAAGTTAGCAGCATGCGGATCACAATGTACAAAACCATGCTTGAACATCATTTCAGCAAAAGTTTGACTAACCTGCAAAATGTTGATCACATTTTACTAAATTAATAAATAAATGAAAGGGAACCTTGGCATAACAGTTGACGTTATCACCATGTGACCAAGAAGTCACAGATTTGAGTTGAGAATCTTGAAAATACAAAGAAAAGGCAGTCTACTATACAATTTAAACCCACACAGAGATCACACAATTGCTGAGTGTAGGAGCTTTATGAGTTTATGGTAGCATGGTGCCCTTTATTTTGCTTATAAACCATATATGGAATGGAACTAATTGCATGAGGCAATCAAAATGCTCATCATTAACTCCCCTAACTTCAATGACATATGTTGCCCTATCACAGATATCTGAACGCATACAATAATGTCACAAAAAACCTACACACTATCAACACCTATTATTGACCCCTGTACAAGTGTCCATAATGAAGCCCATAAACATTAGCTTACCAATGTTGAAAGTTCATGCAAGTTGATCCCAAGTTTCTGAATGGTTTTTACATCATTTACATAAGCACCATCCATGAATTCCATTGTCAGCAGCTTCGAGGTACTCAGGTTCCAATATACTTTTGGTGCGTATACATAATTCGCAATATGAGGAGACAACTTGTGGAAGTTATCCAAACACCTCTCACTGTTCTTTGCCTCAGTTAAAAAATCTAATTCCTGCAGTAATAACATTAGGAAACTAAATAGCAAACAGGGAAACATGAAGGAGAAAATAAAACAGAATTCAATAATGATGAATGAAAAAACATAAAATTCCAAAATCGTATATATCTCAGTAAACAAATATTAATCATGCTAGCACATCACATCTCGTAACCATAACAATTAGGGCATGATTATACATGTTTCTAGAAAAATTCTTACGCAAGTAAAATATTGTAAATGTCATGTCATGAATGAATAAAAATAATAAGGTTAACCAGAAAAGTAAATAAATTTTACATAACATCTACAGAAAAACAGATCAAGGCTTTAATGGTGTAGTGGAACCAAATGAATTTATGAACGAAATTCAAATATTTGATCCCACCTCCGACCTCAAAAGACAATATAGCAACTAACAGAAACTGAAGATAAAATACCATCCTAACACAAAACCTGACTATAACAAAAACTGAACTCATATTAAGTATGAAACGTTATCAAACTTAAATCCACAATATTTTAAACAACATTTTCCAAAACCAACTAAAGAAGTAATATTTACCCTACATGACTTATTTTCTTAGGGGGGAAATAAGCATAAAAACTTAGAATTTTCTTTGACCCCTGTGATTTATTCGTTAAAAAATTTACATATTGGCTTGTTAAGAGGAAAACGATGAATTTAACATGTATTTAAGGTTCACATCAAATTTCGATAAAATAATTTTAACTATACACCAATTTTTTCCAAAACTAAATACACAACTAGATAAATCTTGAAAGTTAAACCAGTCCACTAAACATAATCGGCTAATAAGCATGTTTTTTAGGCAGAGATGATGCTTCAAAGTTAAATAGGAACTTGCCTTTGGCAAACTTTCACTAATCTCATCAATCAACCACCTGTAGACAGAAGTAAACAGAACATTAATAAACGATCAGTGCATAGCAACCTATGGAAACTGACATAAAAACTATACCTATAGAGACAACTTAGACCATTCATTTCTTCCAATAATTAAATGCACACATCCATCAAATGACTTTTAAAACTTCCCACAATAATGATGATGGTAAATTTCACTGCCGATGGCATCAAAGCTGTACCTGTAATCAAAACTGGGAAAAAATCTGTGCAATGTGTTTACAACCAATTCCACAGTGGCATGATCAGCAGCTGCAGTATCCGTCATGTGGGTATGCTGAACCTGAACAAACATTGACAGATACAAATACGAAACAAATATTAATAATAAAGCATTAGTAGACATAGAATCAAACTGATCCAAAATGCTCTTTGCATATATATAAGAAAATATTAGCAACAAGGAGAACCTTGACAGCAACTTTTTGGCCATCATGCATGCGAGCTACGTGAACTTGTGCAAGGGAAGCACTTGCTATTGGAACTGGATCAAACTCAGAAAATATCTACATTAAAAGGAAAAAGTCATTCACCGCCATAGACAAAATCAATGACCAACGGAACTAATTACACATAAACAATGCCTTTGTCTATTAGGACTGAAACAAATAGTATATACTTTATCTGGAGTATCACCAAGCTCTTTCTTGATTACGTTGCATACTTGCTCATACGAAGAAACTGGACATTTATTTAGCATAGATTCCCTCATTGTCTGAACATATTCCTCAGGAACTAAATATTCCTGTAAATAAATAAATAATCAAACAACTCAACATTGCCTACTCTGCAATAGATGGACAACAACAGCAAGTAATGAAGTTGAGGGTCTCCGTATCTATTTTTCCCTTTAAAATCAATAGGAGGGGAAATCAAAGAATACCAATTGCCCAAGATGTTGCCCAAGCTTTATATAAACCCCTCCATTCTTAAAACAAAGGTGTTGAAGTTTTTGTGCTGACCGGAGGTGAACTTCATGCTTGATTCTCTCCCTCTCAATACTCCCTTCCGGGAGTCCCCACAGTGAGTATTCATAATCTACAAATAACACAAAATCATAACCAGCTTTACTAATACAAGCTTCATTTTCACATAATTAACAAGTTAAAAATATGTTTTCTACCCTAGACACACAAATCATAATTGAGTAAATCACCACTTAGTCCTTGAAAGTGTAACGGACTGTTCCATTAATTTGTAAAATTTAAGAAAATTTAAACTAGTTTCTAAAATGATCAATTGTTTCATCTAAGTCCCTAAATTTAACCGCTTATTATTATATAGTATCTAAACATATATAATAATATTATCTCTTAAGTGATACATTTTTTTAATTTTGGATTAATGTGATTGTAGGATTGCAATTTCGTTAGTTTTGGGCACTGCTTTGAGAGCGTAGTAAAATTTAAGAAGCTAGAAGGTTAGTTTACTCAATAATCCATAATTCAGAAATAATGGTACATAAAGTTAACTATTGAACCATTTTAGCCTAAAGTGTAAGCGTACATAAATTTCCAAAACAAGTTCAATTGTCTTAACAATTGATCAGTAATCACGCTTCAGTAATCGATTCCATGAGGCGGTACATAGAATTGAAAAAACAACAAAAAACACGCGGAAGATTGAATGAGCGTGCATAGAAAGTTCGAGAACAAAGGAGGTTAAGTTCGATCGGAAGTACCGAAAGCAATGTTAGCAGCCGTGACCGCGTCGCGGAAGAGGCGATGGGGGACGGTTGTGCAGAGCTTGAGCGCCGTCTCGGGGTCGTCGGAAGTGGCAATGAGCGCCGCGGTGACGCCGCCGCCAACGGCGGAGGTAACAAGAGAGAACTTGGCACCTGCGCGCCATAACCAGGCCATGTGATTGGGAGAAACAAAGCGTGTTGGCGGATTTACATGCCAATGCGATCCCTAATGTATCAAAGTGTAACGAGAATAAGCATGGGTATTACCGTAATAAACCAAAATACGATATAATCCAAGTGTTCTATTTTGTATAGTTTCAATATAATTATAAAAGTAAATTGCTCAATTTTACATTTATGAGATCGAATTAAATTACAACGTTCTATAATTCTAATCATTTTAAAATTTATTTAATATCCTTTATAACTGTATATTCTTTTAATGGTCTAAGGATTTAATTCTTTTAAAATGAATGAAATAATATCATAATTGTTGATTACAAAATCAATTGTTCAAATGTAATGAAAATAGATAAATTTTTAATAAATTTTAAATTAACTATAATCTCAATACATATCTTAAAATATAAAAAATAAAAAATAAAAAAATATATAATAAAGGTTATGATAAATATGTATATTAATTATACTTTTTTCACAAAAATATTTTTTAATTAAACATCAACTTAAAGATACTTTTATATATATATATATATATATATATATATATATATATATATATATATATATATATATATATATATATATATATTTAATTTCCAATAATCAATTGTTTTTAAATTTTCATATTTATACAAATAATTGAATAATTATTATTCTCAGATAACAAGATATATATATACTTATCTCATATATCACAATTTTTTCAATAAATATTTGAAGCACCCAAGACTATTGTAAACATAATTTGAACCTTAGAAATGTTGCTTTTTTTTTTTTTCTTTCTGGGAGTAAAGATTGTTCGTTCCAAATCTAGATAGGCCGTAGTCGAAATAACTAAAGTGGAATCTACCATGGTCCAATTCCATAAACATGCACTTCATGATACTAGTAGTCTAAAATATTCTAACAAAATAATTGTTCTTTGCGTAAATAAAGATAATCTAAAATCTAGTTATAATATTTTAATTACATAAAAAGTGAATTAAATATTTTATAAGAAAAAGGTCGAAACATACAATATATTTTATTCTTACAAAAAAAAAGAAAATAGATGAGTTGATAACCAAGCGGATTCAAATAAAAAAAGTTATTTTTTTTCACTTGTTATAAAATATTCTTAAAATTTTTAGAAGGGTAATAATTTTTTAGATTTATTTGTTTTTTAAATTTTTTTATGTTAAGTCATATGTTAGGATTAAGAATTGACTGATGTAAAATATAAAATTGAATTTTCAAATTTACATGATAAGTAACTTACTTCAATAGAAAACAAAAAAAAAAATGAGTGATAGAGATCTCACAAAAGAATGGAAAATCTCACAAGAGAATGAAAAATCCTTAATAAGTTGGTTTAGTCAATAACCCATAAAATATATTATCTTTTTTCTTAACCTCTTTAAAATGTTTAAATACATATTTAAGTCATGAGTTTGCATCATTTTTAAGTAAATAAAAGCAAATTACAATTCTTGTTATTCCTTTTCACTTATTCAAACCTATTAAACATGTAATAAGTATAGTCTCCTTTATATATTTATCCTTCAATAATTGAGTTTTCAGTAGATGAGTCACCTTGTACTGTCGTGTTTCTTTTAAGTCCTATTTTAATCATGGATCTACTATCTCTTTTAAACTTTATTATTATTTTTTTTTAGATTTAGACTTTCTCATTATAGGTTTTTTTTTTAGAATTAAGCTTAGAAATCCATATCATATTTTATTTTAAAAAGTTATTCATTTAGTTTAATATTTGTTTGAATAAGTTATGGTAGTCTAATTCATATTTTATTTATGGATGAGAGAAAAAGGAAATGAAGAGAAAAAAAGTTAGAACTAAAAGTATTTTGATATTAAGATTTGATTGGATTTAAGTGAAAAAATTACATTAAATATGATTGATATAATTGAAAAGAAAAACATTGTGTTTTTTATTTTAATAATATTATATTAATTATTTGTTTTATCATAATAAATAAAAACATAAAAATTAAGAAAATATAGACTATACATATATTTATATTCAAATCTTTGTTTATATGTGAGAAAATCGTGCTATTATTATTATTATAAGAATAATGTTGACAATAAAATTGATTTAGTTTAGTGAAAATTTTTATATTAAAATAAGATTTGAAATCTCTCTCCCCCTCTCTCTCTATATATAAATCTCTCTTTATATATATTACTCTTATGTGATGATTAGATGAGAAATAAAATCTGTATGTAAAGATGTTATATACAGATTTTAACTGTATGTAATTCAATTTGTTTTTAGTGATTTCAAATCCTAATTTCTTCATTATATCACTTATAAAAGGTTTTCGTTTTAATTAGAAGGAAAAGTTATTTCTTTTACTACATTTAAAATGAGGAAAATGGAAATTTTAATTGGAAGAATATATAATGGTAACAATTGTGTAATTGACATATTTTTTACGATAATTAGTATAAAAGTTTCATGACCACACCTATGTAGCCCATATATTTGTGAATAAAAAATATGTCATTTTAGTAATTGCTAAAGTAATTAAGGGCTGATATTCATACACATCTGGTTTTGGATCGAATGTTTTGGCTAATTCGTGTAGGGTTGGTTTATTATGAAATATGTTTAAGAATTATTTTTGCTGCTTATATGTTTTCCTTATGTGTGATACGTATTCTGAATATGACTGTTATATGTTTTCCTTATGTGTGATACTTATTCTGAATATGACTGTTATAACAATGAGAGGAAGAAGATGAAAGGAAAAGAACAGTGTAGTTGGCAACAACCATAACAAGAAAATGGTGGGTGTGAAATTGGAAAAGGTAAGGAAAAATAAATAAATTTGAACCATTAATTTATAATTTAAGCAGTCCCATCGTAGTGAGGGTCTCTGTTTGTGATGGAGTTCGAGAATGTTCTTTTAACAGCTCTGTTAGGTTATAGACAGATAACGTTTGGGAATTGATCTAGTGTGGAAAGTGGTTTGTAAGTTTGAAACCCATTGTCATCTGGTCCTTCTCGAATGGCATATGTGTTATGTTATGATTTGACTCATATCTTAATTCTTTTTTATATGGATGATGTTTTCCACAAGTTATTCATGATGTTATTTTGGATATGAATAAATAAATAAAAATGTATTTATTGCACAATTGAGATATTGTTAAAAAAATCAAGAACTAAAGAAAACAAATAAAACACGTCATAAGTTTACTGATTTTATAATAAATAGCATAAAGATATTTTATTACAATAAGTGGAAGTTTAATGTTTACACTAATTTTAATTTTATATATTTTTTTAAATAAAATATATACATATAATATGTAATTTTGTAAATATGAAAATTTCTCTTCATTACTTTTTTCGGTTACCATCATTCAACATATTTAGCTTCTTTTCGTTTTTTCAGTTTTTTTTTTTTTTTTTTATTTGTTTTTTTTTTTTTTTTTTTTTTTATTTTTTTTTTTTTTTTTTACATTGGTGATAATCTTTTTTATTTTTATTTTGTAGGTTTTATATGTTGATAAGAGTACTTCTACAGTAACTTTCTTATTTTGCATAATAGAGTAGAGATAATGAAATATTTAATAAAGAGACATTACCCGAGTCAAAGAGTTGTCACTTTAATATATAATCAAATTAAAAAAAATAATTTGTTTACAAGAAAAGTGAAAATCTCATTATATGTCACTATAAATAATTATCTTAAATCATACGAATTATTAGACAACAATATAAGTCAATTTTATATCACCATTAAATTATTAAATAGAAAATTAAAAACGAATGGAAATAAAACAGTCTGGTGTAAAATAAAAGATAAATAAAAATATATTAAGTATAGAACAGAAACAATTATTGGATCTCGATCGTGACTTTAAATTTCCCTTTTGACATAAAAATTTTAAATTTTCTTCCTCCATCCTTCCTCTCGGGTAAATACATTTTTTTTCGTTGTATTTTCCTTTACCAGACAAAGAAAAATAGGGTTAAACTGAGAAGTGTTGTAATTTTTTAAGTTTGTACATAACTTTTAAGTAGTTACATATAGCTATTATATAACTTTAAAAAAAACAGTTCATGTACTCAATGTAAATTAATCATTATTATCTAATTATAACTTAATATACAAGATAGTAATTATTTTAAAACGTATACCTATTATGATTTCTAATTAAAAAAAAAAAAAACTAGTTCATACTACTTTGTATTTAACGATTATGAGCACAGCAAGTAAACTAATTCAACCTATTCTATCTTTGTTTCAATATAAAATTTATTGATAAGATTAATTTTGTTTAAC
>Ga0209489_110405_pt1 | contig 10521 bp, 12 predicted proteins | sample SiratrowhiteBW_FD_187527 | JGI IMG/M metagenome (GOLD analysis project Ga0209489, IMG submission 187527) | Root nodule microbial communities of legume samples collected from California, USA - Siratro white BW (SPAdes) (version 2) | ecosystem: Host-associated > Plants > Roots > Nodule | place...
TGTATATATATATATATATATATATATATATATATATATATATATAAGTTCAAAAATTTTTATTAATTGATATTGTGTTGTTTTTAGGCAAAATATTATATTTTTTATTATATAAACTATTTTTCCAAAGAAAATTTATGCATATTTTTATCAATAAATTGATATTAATATAATTTTTAGATAATATATGATTTAATTAAAAAACATATTTGAACTACAAATAAATCAGACAAATAAAATTAAACTTTAATATTTTTAATAAATTACTCTATTAAATTATTTATTTATTTATTTACTCAGCAACAAAAAATATATAAAATGAGAATAATAAAGTTATCTCAACCTATCTAAAAAAACACCCCACATACACAAGACTTGTTGCCAGCAAAAAAAATAGGAAAAGCAAACTTTATCTAACTGCGAAACTTATAAATAACAAAAACTTTCAGAAATATAGCTAGAAATTACTCGAATAAATAAATGAATGAATTTTAAGTCATCAAATTTTTTTATGTTTTAACTTAAAAAACTTAGCTTAAGTTAACTCATTTATCCCGCTACCGCTATGTACGTGAGTTTCTTGCAAGGTTTCATTGAGTGCACCATTTTATTTTATTGTTTTGTTAAAAAAAAATATAGCAGTTAATTTTATCGAAGTACCTTCTACAAATTGTCCAAATCATGACACACTTTGTATAATTTATATAAATATACACTTGTGAAGAAAATAGAATGCAAAACTAAATAAATAGTTGAAACACATACGCTACGCAACACAATCAAATAAGTTATTTTATTTGACTTCTAGAATAAGAGGGACTGGTAGAAGACACGTCATCAAAGACAGCAAATCTTACATTAATATATCTTTAGAGAGAGATTATTGCAAAACAACAAATATTAAATTAATCATATAGATTGCAAGAATCTAACCAATTATTAAGGTTCCTCCTTTTATAACATTTTATAGAATTAGTTGAGTTGGCTACATAACATAAAAAAATGTTAAGTAATGTATTTAAGATAGTTCATAAGAGTAACCAACCTACTAAAGTTATTATGACTAAAATAAATAAATCAATAATATATATATATATATATATATATATATATATATATATATAAAGTTAAATTATATACAGAGCCTTAATTAAATTTCACAACTATAACGGTCAATCGTGTATAAACTAATAATTAATATAAATAAATTGAATATAGAATTTTCCAAAACATTTTTAGAATATACATCTCTATATTTAATTTGAGACAATCCGCGACACTTATATTATCACTTATTTTCGCGTCAAGACATAATTATTATACTTCATAACAAAAAAAAAACATAACAGGTAAGCTAGTTGTATAAGAATTAATTTATGTATGCAATACACGATTAATTATATTTAAATAAAATATAACACACAGGCATAGTCTACCAAAGATATCCAAACTCAAACAAATAATTGTCATATTTCACAACTTTTATAAGATTGTATTCGGTTTAAAAATCTAAAACTAACACTTCGTAATGTATTCTTAACTATTTAACTATTAATTGGTTATTAAAATATATTAGATAACCCCTAAGACATATTAATAACTTAGATTTCAAGTAAGCACAATGACACTCATCAAGTTTTTCATCAGGCGTCTATTTATATATTCTAGATGCTAAGGATCCAGAAAATAGTTTTAAAGTATAAGTGTTAAAAATTAAAATGACACTTAAATGTGAAAAATTTATATAAATAGAAAAAGTTAATTATTTATGTTTCATTTTAATAGAAATACTATTCTTTAGAAAGCTTTCTTTTTTCTCTTTTATTTTCTTTTTAAAATTTTAATCATCTTCAACGAAATTCATTCAACGAAATTCTCACAAAATATGCATCAATACCTTAAAAGCACTCTCAATTTTGAAATAAATTAAGCGAATTATGCAAATAAATATGTATTTCTACAAAATTCCAAAGTTAACACCTCAAATATGACATATTAAACTATTTCAACAAGTTACAACACATCCATTCATCCAATTCATCTATCAAATAACACACAAAAACTTAATAACTCCATTTGACTGTCACTTCACTTAATCAAATTCAATTAAAACTTCCTAATTTCATTTTACCTGGGTATACTCAAACTCCATGCATACCTAAGTCACCAGCATCAAAATTTTCATTTATCAAACTACCAATTTCATATATCATAAGTCAAGTTTCTCATCAAACACTTTTCATATACAAATTAAATTCCAACAACTTATAAACAACCATCAAAGTCAATATTTTTCTACCTACAATACTTACATTAAACTTTTAATACATAACAAGATAATTTTAATAAATTCAAAATAAACTATTAATCTAATTTCTTGTTGGGAGAATCCGAGGGGAAATTCCAGAAAGATTTCACAAGAATGAGACAAAAGTCAACCCAAAACCCTAAGCATTGGATTTGTGGGTCTTCTTTATAATATGTTACTAAACTTTCTCATTCCTACCCAACGTGGGATTTAGACTCACACTTGAATACAGGGTTATCCAACCGCAAACCATCGGCTCTGATACTACTTGTTGGATAATTCGAGGGGACAAAACTGGGAAGATCTCACAAGAATGAAAACTGAGTCAAACCCACACCTGGGGAGATCTCACAAGGATGAGAACTAAGCCAAACTCACACAAGGAAATGACACCACCTTCAACCCAAAACCCAAAACCTAATGCCTTAAGGCACTTGTTGGGAGAATCCGAGGAGGAAACCCCGGAGAGATCTCAAACAATGAGACATGAGCCAATATATAAGGGAATGACACCACCTTCAACCCAAAACCTTAAGACATTAGGTTTGTGGGTCTTATTTCTTATATGTTGCTCAACTTTCTTATTCTTACCCAATGTGGGACTTAGACTCACACTTGAATACCTAACACTTCTCTTACCTTCACTCTTATGCTCCTAAAAAAGAATTAAAAAATTGAATAAAGTAGAGAAATCTTAATTAGGAAACCTGATTTAGAAACTGAATGAATCACTAAAGACCTAAACTATAAAAAATGAATCCTTTCAACTCAGATCTCAACAAAACTTCCATGCATTCATATATTACTAGAAAAGAAGAAATTGAAATATAAGAGGAAAAATATATTGAAAACAAACATATAATAAGATTAAATTGTCCTACACTTGCATCGTATAGAACGGAAGGTTGAAAGAATTTTCAAAATTTTAAAGACAAAACAAAGAAAATAAAAATAAAAATACTTAGGAAAATGATAATATTTATAAAATAAATTACTAAATAATTAAAATTTTAATGTATATCTTAAATCTAACTTATCATTTTAACCGCTATTTTTTAAATAATTTCTATTTAACATAAAAACTTACTTTACAATTCGATTTACATTGGAGAGAGTATATGATTTGTAAGGCCTAAGACATTTAATTAACTGTTATTATAACATAAATGCATTCGAGTTTGCAAATTTTTTAATTTGTTTGGAAGGAATGTTGTTTTTTGTCAATGAGATTAAGCATGTGTTGTAGTCGTTGAATGTGAAACAAAGTTGTCAATACGAACTCCAAAATATTCTCATGTAAAGTGTGGTGAATATCGCTTCATGTAGTCATACTTCATGTTTCCTACAATAAATTATGAAAAAATTGTAGAATTAACGGTTAAGAAAAATAATCTATGACCTATTTCTCTAAAAACAAGGTAAAACTAATGTTATATTATTAGTTTTAATTAATTGTGGTTGAAATGTACTATTACATGAATTTTAAATACAATTAAAATAGTTTATATTGGGTGAGGGAAATTAAGTGGAAGTACATGAAATAAAACATGTCTTTTATTTACTAACACCAACCCCAATGAAAAGTGGCACTTTTTCCAACCATTCAATTATTGGATCTGTTCCTTTCAAGAGCCATTACAAACGTTCCACTCATTTGTCGCCCATTGTTTTAGTCTAAAGTCTGAAAATCCATGCTACATCACGGGTCCAGCGTACAAGTTATTCATTCCATGTTTTAATTTTTTAATAAAACTTTACAATTTTAATTTTATACACTTTTCATCCCAAAATCAATTAGTTTTTCTATATTTCATCTGTTCATCCAAAATTATTTAATGATCCAGTTGTTTATATTTCTGAATTGTGAATTATTTATTTATACCAGCAAATATGAACGTACGTATGAGACTACGAATAATGCGCGCTAACTTGAAGGAATATTCAAATAGAATAATAAAATTTCAAGAAATCACATGCCTATCTCTTAGAATAGGATAAAATATGGTGGAAAGACACAAAAATTTGACTTTTTTAACAAAATGTGGGAGATTAAAAATGATTTGTTCAGCAAAGAGGAAAGAAAAAGGAGAAAACAAGTGAAAGAGAAAAGAAAATAAGACAAAGAAATATAGTAAAAATATAGGTGATTTAATTTAATAAAAATAGGTGAAAAATAAAATAGAAATAGAGATAGTTTGATGGCAGAACATTAGAAGAGAATACAATTTAATTTTTTATATTTAATTTTAAGATTATTTATTAGCATTAACTTTTTATTATTTATAATGTTATTATGTTATTATTACTTTATTTCTTTTATTGGCATTATTTATATTTATATTACTATAATTATAATCATGGGAAGATAAGTGTATTAATGAATTATGAATTCTCCCAAATTGACTATACAGTTTGTTTTTGGTAAAAGAATAATTATACTTTTTCACATGCCGTAATAACAAATTTCACATATTTTTTTCACTCTTTTGTGTGTTAGTATATTATTATGTTTTAAACATCAAATGTCAACATTAATAAGAAATAAACTATTATATAAACTAAGAAAATGATGAAGAATCAAATTAATTACCGAGTTTTACGTGTGGCTAATTAATTTAATAGTAACGAATAAAATGCCTCTAAATTTATATATATATATATATATATATATATATATATATATATTATAGATATTTTTTATCTTCTCTCTCTTTTAATGCTTTTATTCTTCTCTTTTCTTCTCATATTTACATTCTTACAAAGACTTGAAGTAACTTATCAAAGTTACCTTCTCAGATTTATAATCTTCGACGTTTTGAAGTTATCTCTCAAAGTGACTAGTCAATTCTAAATTATTAGAATAGACAACTTCGACGTTCAGTTCTTTTCGTTTCAGGTTCTATCCTTTTATTATTTTCCATTTCCCATAAAAAATATTTTTTTTATTTTTTTATCTTTATTTTTTGTTTAAGTTATAGAATTAGAAAATATCAAACAAAAAGTAGGAATCCAGTAATAAAAAAATTAAGAAAAAAGAAAAAAATTAAAATCAGTTCAAGACTTATAAATTTATAACTATTGATAAAAAATATATAGAAATAAATTTAATTGATGAAAGTGGTATTAATCATCTATAAATATATCAGAAATGAAAATGTCGCCTCAACAAATGAGATGGGATGTGAAAAAGTGGAGAAATTGAAATTTATAGAAAAGAAATGGAAGATAAAGTATAAGAGAGAATATATTTGGACATTATTTGGAAGGGAAATTAAACAAAAAAGAATAATCAAAGTGATTTTATACCAACTAAAAGATACATATCGATATCCATATCACTATAGGTTTAGGTGATCTTTTGTCAAATTACTTACTATAACATTTCTTGTAGAAGCCGTTCAAAAACTATCAAAAGCACCCGTTTTTACCAATTCAGAAAAAATCAAAACGGATTTGTGTTTTTAATAAAGGAAGTTTTGGATTTTTCATCAACATAAATACAAAATGGTTTCATTCTTTATCTTATATTCTAAACCTTTTTTTGTTTATTTTGTTTTGAAAAGAAGTGTGTGTATATTTTTGGGGCAAAAATAGAGCATGATCTCTTACGTTGAAATTTTGTTGAAAAAGAAGATGAAGGAGAATGATGCATGGTGGAGGGGACATTTGGTCACGTGTTGCTACATCGTCCGTTTATTTGTGTCGCAAGAAGCAAGATCATGTGGGTGACCTGACCTCATTGGGCTCCATATTGAGGGGGCTAATAAGCTTCATTAATTTTAGGTATATATTCTCTCTTCAAAATCATACGTCAATAATGCCACATTTCAAATGGTCATTATTAGGGATAAACAAAGGTGGTTATTATCCCTTCAAGTCATCATTTCACATTATCTCCAATACCCAAATAATACTAAAAATAAAAAAAAATAATAAAAGGTTATTTTTCCTAAAGGAACATAGGATACAATGGATGTTAAATGTTGTTGGCAGTGAGAAGAAGAAGAGTAATGCGTAGGTGCAGGTGACATGGGAAAATCATAAAAGCAACCTAGCCCCACCCAAAACCAGAAGCAAAACATATTTCTCACTCGTCATAAAACCCCGTTCAACCTCCCTGTTCAAACATGAATGAAGTCTACAACAGACAAACAACATTAATTGAGACGTGGATGCTGTTCTATGTGGCGACAAAAGAGGATGAAACTCAGAAACTTAGTGGGATACTCTTTATCCTTATCAACCTCGTGATTTTACTCCTTTCGCACTTCACTCTGCTCGCACCCCCCTCACCCATATTCTTCTGTACCACATCAGAGATCCAACAACGTAACAAATAACTATTATGTGTTCGCATACACATACGGTGGGAGCAAGTAAAATGGTATGCCAAATCAAGAAAGAGAGGGAGAAGTTGGGAAAGAGAAAGAAACGGGATCTCAATTTTATTACTATTTAAAAAAAAATTATCTTTTTGACTTTTTAGAAATCGAAATGGTTAAAGTGGCCACCGGACATAATAAAGAAAAAACAAAAGAAAGTGATAAATAAAGTGCCCTATACGAAATTACGTGGTTCTACAAAAGGCCAGAAAGCGAAAGTTCCCCTTGAATGCAAAAGTGTGAATATTTCTTCATGGAGAGGAGGGCGAAAAATTATTGCAAGAAAAGAAACAGACAAAAAAGTAATGCAAAGAAATGTTTTCAGTACATTATCATGAGTAGATGAATCATGAATTTAGTGGATATGGGTCCAAAGTTCCAAATTACAATTCAGAAATGTGGTTTTGTTTGGAAGTGGCTAGTGGGTCTATGCTATGTAATATAACAAATAAACCATTAAACAATGGGTGGGTTATGATAATACAAATGAATATTGCAAATTAATTTATAGAATGTAAGGAACGGTTGGCTACAAGTCCTTTTCACGCTTAGGTGGGGGTTACCAAAATAAAATATCAGCAGCAATCACAAGGATCAGTTTTCTTTTCATTCATGCTAGCACCCATCTTCACTTCATTTTCTCCGGATACTTTTATTCAGCACACATTACTCTACAATTTTTGTATGGTCAACTAATTACACATTATTCTTAACTACGATTCTCAAAATAATTTTCTTAAATTTAATATACTTTTATCACGTATAGTGTAAAAGCAACCTAACCACGTATAGATTGGATGATGCTATAAAAATATATACACTTCCAATAAGTAAATTAAAGATTATTGTGGAAAATATAGAGTAAATGGAATATTATTTTTTACAAGTGTTGTTATCACATAAATTTAGAAATGTGAACGATAAGTAATTAGGAGAGAGAGAGAGAGAGGTGTGAAGGCACACAGCAAATAGAATTGGAGTTGTGAATAGTGCAGAGGGGAATAACCTAGTTACCTGGACAAAGAAAGGAAAAGGTAGAAAAAAAAAAAAAAAGAAGCAAAAGCGGTGAAACTTAAGAACAAAATCTAAGAGCAGAAAATCTCAGATGAAGTTGCAAAGGAGGAACACCTGAACAGAAGTGCAAGAAAAGCTGTAAATGATAAGTGCACGTGTGCATTTTGTAGATAGATTGAGCCCAACAGATCTGATACAACCCCGGGGACCAGATGAACAGTGTTGCTGGGAACTAGTCTCTATATATATAAAAGAAGGATTAGACCTTATTTGACTCCGTGTGTTCTTGTTGCCCTTCTTACAAACAGCAGATCCAAAACAAGACAAGGATGAAAGATAAAAGAGAATCATGAGTTTTTCATTTTTTAATCCATTTATCTACCAAACTAAAATCATCGTAAATATAATGGAAGCTAAATTCAATTCCTTGATTTCCTTCCATAAATTGCACTGTTCTGCAGAATCATATAGTTGCTTGCTGTGTAGTGTGATTATTCTTTTCTCATCAATCTATCTCTCACCAAATTGTTTTCCGACTGCACCTTGGAGCTTCCCCGGGTGAAGACAAAAGCGAAATGTCATGCCGAAATTGAAATCAAATGAGATGTGTTCTCGTTAATCGCATCATAGAAATAGAAATATACGCTACCCAGTGAGAGAGAATAAAGAAATAAATATAATGCAAAGAAAAATCCATAAAGAGGGATATGATTCTCTCCCTCACACTCTCGAACAGTAAACTTCATCATAAGAAAACGAAGAATGGATTTAACATGAAAGTGAAAGGCCTTGGACTCTTGTGTCAAGCAAAACAAGGAGTTAATTTTAATCTATGCCTCCACTAGTCCATTCAGCTACCTCATTTCATGAAACACCGGAAAACAAAAGAAAGAAGATCAAACACTGAGAAACCTAGTACTGAAACAGCACTTGAAAGTAACAGAATCAGATATATAGTTACACTATTACTCTATGTTGATAGGGGTTAAATTTTTACATTAACCATAGATAAATCAGCATAAATAAGTATATAAATATATATAAGGCGGAAGCAGAAATAATTTGCTTGAAAATAAAGATAGATAATATGAGTATAAATTGGAAAAAAATGATGAGAATTATACTATACGGAAGTAGTGGTAACATTAGGAGTAGCAGTAGGAGCATCAGAAGGTACACTAACGCCAGCTCCGTTAGTAGGGTTATTAGAAGTAGTAGTGGTTACAGTAGAAACGGTGGCGGTGGAGACAGTGGAAGAGATAGTGGTTGTGGTTCTCTTGCGCTTCTTCTTCTCGTAGGGAATTCCTCGGGCTTTGGCCTGGGCTTCCCTTACCTCTCTGAGGTAAATTCGGACGGCCCGAGTGGCGAAGGGATTGGACTCGGGACGGCCTCCGTTTTCTTCAAAGGCCGCCCTAAGTCGTCCAATTAGGGCGTCGAGGCTGCCCCAGGCCTGCTTCAGAGGGCAGGCGCAAGGCGCTGGAGGGTTCGGGTGTCCGAAATAAGGACACCCCGAAATATGCACCTTAGTCTTCCCGAACTGGTCCAGGTACTTGAGAAACTCGATCACGTGCGCGCCACTGCACCGCGCCAACGTCAATGGCGGCTTGTGGTTCCGCAGGTACTGCAAGAACGTGTTCCAGTCCCGCCGCTTCTGCGACTCGTACCGGCTTGGAGCCGCCTGAGCTCCTGACCCCTCCGCCTGCGCCGCCGCTGCTGATCCCTCCGCCGGAGCCTCGGACGCGGTGGCTGTCGGCGCTGCAGCTGATGCAGCGTCCATGATGATGGTCAAGAATAACAGTAACAGTAACAGTAACAGGAAGGAAGTGTTGGATTGGGAAGAGAAGAAAAAATCTGAGGGGAAAGAGAAGAGAAAGGAGAAGAGAAGAAGAGAAGAGAGAAGGGTTAAATAAATAAATATATTTGTTTATGTGTTTGTGTTATGGAGGGTTGAGAGAGAGAGAAGAGATGAGAAAGAAAGATTGGGTGATGGGACGTAAAAAAGGCGAGTTGAATGAATTGAATGAATGAGAGGGAGAAGGGTGTTTAGTTGAGTGATGCTGGTGGGGGCGAGTGAAGAGCGTTTTGCACAGTGTTCACAATTTCACATGGTGGCCCCTCTTGACATGACCACTTTACTATTCACCACGTTGGCCCCTCCCCTCCCCTCCCTTCCCTTCCCCTCCCCTTCTTTTCTCCTTCCATTTTTCTATATCAATTTTCAATCACAAAGGAATAATGTTGGGTGCTCGCTTAATAATAACTACACGTCACATTAAGATGCTGCATAATATTCAATATCAGAACTTTGCAGGGTTAAATAATGTGTGTGTCTGGTTTTTTCAAGTTGCAAGAGTTGGGCTGTGCGCAATACGTGCAGATCTTGCGCGTGGGCTGGGTGGATTGTTGTGGATTCTGGATGCCATCAGCAATAAATGGAGTCTTGAGATAGTCAAATATTTCATGGGCGTGTTCGTGTTCTAACCCTCTTCTTCTTCTTCTTTCAATTTGGGATGGTATGCTAAGTGCGTCTTCATTTTTCGTTTCTAAAGTATTGGAATAAATTGAATGAACAAAGTATAGTGCATAAATATATTGCTAGTTGTTGTTTAGGTCCCAGACTTTTTTTCTTTCAAATTTTATCTTCTCAATAGCCTCCTACTGTAGTCCCAACGCCTAAGTACAATACTTTTTTTTTTTTAATTTCTAAAATTGTTTTCTTCTGGTTTTCAAATTTATGTGGAATATTCAGTTGTTGTCTGTCTTCAATAATGCCCTTTGCTTCAGTTTATTTGTTTTTTTTTTTTTTTTTACATTTAA
>Ga0209489_110406_pt1 | contig 10520 bp, 5 predicted proteins | sample SiratrowhiteBW_FD_187527 | JGI IMG/M metagenome (GOLD analysis project Ga0209489, IMG submission 187527) | Root nodule microbial communities of legume samples collected from California, USA - Siratro white BW (SPAdes) (version 2) | ecosystem: Host-associated > Plants > Roots > Nodule | place: USA...
AAAAAAAAAAAAAAAAAAAAAAAAAAAAATCTGAATTACAGTGATCTATTGTTTAGTCTGAGAATGGTAATGAGCAAATAATTGTTTTTATGACAGGAATAAAAAATAAATGAAATGTCTTTCTTATTTTGAACAAATTGATAATTTTAGAACTGGATAAATTTGAGCTCATGGAAGCTGATTGTAAACGCAAACACCCCTAAAGGTCAAATTTTGAGACACTTAAAATATGAAGAACGAAAATCCCTGGTTCCCAAAGTTTTTTCATTTTTGGTGATTCGAATGAAAAAAAGGTTTATGATGGACTAAGTTGAATTGAAGGCAAACATGGGACGAAAACAGCAGAGATTTGGTATTATATAATGACTGAGTTGTTGCATGGATTCCTCTCTTTCTCTTTGTTTACTTGTGTCAGATCTCTTTGGATTAGGATCTTTGTCATCTTCTCTCATTTGGATTCTTCCATTTTTCATTCTTTACTGCCACAGATCTGATTTCTGCATGAGTTTTCTAGTTCTTTATATTTTCCCTTTTACTATCAGATGGGTTTAAGTAGTTTCAATTCTTACTGTTTATGGGAACAAAATACATTATTATATGCCCTCTTGTTCTGAAGTCTGAACTGACTCGGTGAAACTTGGATTCGAGGGTTCTTTGATTTTAGCCCTTTTCTAAATGTTGCACTCTCACACAACTCTATCAGTGATGATAATTCATCGGTTCAAACAAGGACAGTGGACCAATTACTTATTGTTTTGTTACTGCTACTCTGTTCCTTTTTTTGTGTTTTCTTCCGTAGCAACAGAGCATGGGCAAGATCTAGAGCTTTCTTTTAACTTGTTGAATGGAGAGTGGGTGTTTTGGTCCAATGTTGAGTGAAAATCATGATGGCAAGAGTGCGTGTAAAGTAGCTGCTGTGGGTTGCTTAGTATTGACCAGCTGGAATTTGATCATCATCTCATATTCTCTTTGCCAGTTTTTTGGTTCCACAAAGCCGAGCAATCATGGGAATTTGTGTATTCTGGCATTCGTGTGGTTGTGATATTGGTGTTTAAGTCTTTTTTACGTGAATATCAACGTTGATAACCCCTTTACAGATTGCTGATTTCTGTTCATCCATCGTTTTTCTTTGACATAAGTAGTTAAACTAGGATTGCTAACCTTAGAGAAATTGTTCTTTTGGAGTTGAGTGCATACTACATGACTTATATGCTTGTTTGATTTATATAGCAGATAGGAAACCGATGTTACTTTCACCCTTTTTCAGTATTTTAGCATCTTCTAGACTATTATTGTAACTATTATAGGGGTAAAAGAGATAACTAATAGAACTTGATTTCTTGGCAGGTGGTTAGAGTGTGGCTGTTGAAACTCGTGAGTTCCCAGTGCCCTTTTTTCATCAGTGATTATCTATCTATGTTTGATAAATGTTGATAACGTATATGAATTTGATTTTTATTTTTTTTTTAAATTGTTGGGTTTATCATTCCTTGAGAGATATATGAGTTGGGGGAGCATGTTTCCCATATTGTGATGTTGAGTTCATTGTTTTTCTTCAGATAGTTTATCATTTCACAGACAATGAACAACAGAGATGGAATACAAGTTACCCAGCAGGACAAGAGCATGATTGTCCCTGGGACAATCATATTTGTGGTGCTATGTGGATTTTCTTTCTATATGGGTATAATCTTTTGTTCTGAGAAGGACAGATTTTTGTCAATATATGGCCAGATATCCATTGGGTCCCCCAAGGAGTCATCAATAAGTCCTCTCCAAATTGAATACATTAGTTTTCCAGAATGCAGTATTGAATTTCAAGATTACACTCCATGCACAGATCCAAGGGTAATGTTACTAATAGTAGTCCATTTTTTTATGTTATGGGACTTGTAGAAGAAAGTTTTCTTATTGATTATGTATGCTTAAACTTACAGAGATGGAAGAAGTACATCTCCCGTCAGCCTACTTTGTTGGAACGCCATTGCCCTCCAAAATCTGAGAGGATAGAATGCTTAGTTCCTCCCCCAGATGGATATAAGCCTCCAATTAGATGGCCAAAGAGCAGAGATGAATGCTGGTACAGGTACAATATATGTCATTTAGCTTAACAATAAAAGGTTTGCTTAATTGAAATTTTCTTTAATAGATATTTTGCCACTCCTTCAAGTGTTCTGTGTTATGTCTAATTACAGCAATGTTCCAAACGAGTGGATTAACAAGCAGAAGTCTAATCAGCATTGGTTGAAAAAGGAAGGCGAGAAATTCATCTTTCCCGGTGGGGGTACTATGTTCCCCAATGGTGTTGGAAAATATGTTGATTTAATGCAAGATCTGATCCCAGAAATGAAAGATGGGACCATTCGAACTGCCATTGATACTGGTTGTGGGGTTAGTGTTTCAGCTTTTTTAGTGGCCTGCTTATAGGAATTCTCAAAGTTCCTTTGATTCTAGTTTAATTGCACATGCTGATTAGTTGTGCTTTTTTAACTGCTATATGAATATATTTTGAAATCAATTTATTTTGTACCCCAAAACAAAGAACCAATTAATTTCATTGTGCATGTAAAACACCTATTAAGATGGTTTAAAGTAGAAGCACTAGGAGAGGAATGGGGATTAAAACATTTTGTTGTATTCTTCACTTGCATCACAGTTATTGTATCTTCTTCCTCTCACAAACTTGTGATTTGGAAAGTGCCATAATTCCTATTTCTTAAGTCTACTTCTGATCCTGTCCTATTACCCAGACATGTTATAGATATGAGTTCCATCAATTAAACCACATAACTCAAATTTATATTATATTAGGTTGCTAGCTGGGGTGGTAACTTGTTGGATCGTGGGATTCTAACTGTCTCTCTTGCACCAAGAGATAACCATCGAGCTCAGATTCAATTTGCTCTAGAGCGTGGTATCCCTGCAATTCTTGGTGTCATTTCTACACAGAGACTTCCATTCCCATCAAACTCCTTTGATATGGCTCATTGCTCCAGATGTCTAATCCCATGGACAGAATTTGGTACTTTTTTCTGGGGATTTTGAACTTTTTGTGTTTAAATAGATTTTTGTTTGCGCAACTCTTCTTGTGATCATGACCTTCAGTAATTACCAGTTTGTGGCTGCCTAAATTTTGGACTGAATGCATCTGCTGTAAATACTTTTAGTTCTTTCATATGCTGGCATTTAGTTTTCAATGAACACCTGAACTTTTAGATCTTAATCGGAAACTTTTACTACTTTAGTTGGAAGCTGTGACTAATTTAGTTGTTTTTCCTATCCTAACAAGTGTGGCTATTTTATAAAATGGAAAATACTATGCCCTTGAACTACGTCCTACATCTACTCTAATCCTACTGTTTTGATGATTTGTTTTCTTTTGTTTTCTTCTAATCTCTCTCTGCTTGGAGCTGAGAAGTTCACTCTAAATTCTCGTTCTTTATGATGGCTATCTGATTTTAGGTGGCACTTATCTCCTCGAAATACACCGGATTGTTCGTCCTGGAGGATTCTGGGTCTTGTCTGGGCCACCAGTAAACTACAAGCGCAGATGGCGTGGATGGAACACAACTATTGAAGCACAAAGATCAGATTATGAGAAGTTGCAGGAATTGCTAACTTCAATGTGCTTTAAAATGTTCAAGGAAAAGGGTGACATTGCGGTATGGCAGAAGTCTGAAGATAGCAATTGTTATAATAAGGTGGTTAGAGATACCTATCCACCTAACTGTCATGACGGGCTTGAACCAGATTCAGCATGGTATACTCCAGTTGGTGCCTGTGTTGTGGTTCCAGATCCTAAGTTTAGGAAATTAGGCCTGTCATCCGTTTCTAAGTGGCCTGAGCGGTTGCACGTTCCACCAGAACGGATTTCAATGGTTCATCGTGGGAGTGCTAAAGTTTTCAAACGTGATGACAGTAAATGGAAAATGCAGAGTGCGTACTACAAGAAGTTGATCCCCGATCTTGGGACAGACAAGATAAGAAACATAATGGACATGAACACAGCATATGGAGGTTTTGCTGCTGCCTTGATCAATGATCCTGTATGGGTCATGAACGTGGTCTCATCTTATGCTACCAATACACTCCCTGTGGTTTTTGATCGAGGGCTTATTGGAACCTTCCATGACTGGTAATGTGGAAATGTTTGATATGAACCATAATGTTTTTTTTATTTATTTATGAACATGCTTTTGCTTGTTAAACTGATGTTCATTGGATTCTTTAATGGTAGGTGTGAAGCTTTTTCGACATATCCTCGAACATATGACCTGCTTCACCTTGATGGATTGTTCACTGCAGAAAGCCACAGGTGAGTATGCCAGAAGTTATTTTCTATTTACTTATACTCTTATATCCAATCTATAAATGGATCCTTTTATAACCCACTTGAACATATTTTGTTCACTGCTATGACTTGCACAGTGTATATATTTGACAATGATTGTTATGTTGCAGGTGTGAAATGAAATATGTGTTGTTGGAAATGGATAGAATCTTAAGACCTGGTGGGTATGCAGTTATTCGTGAATCCATTTACTTTACGGATGCTATCACAACCATTGGTAAGGGTATGCGTTGGGAATGTCACAAAGAAGATACTGAGAATGGAAGTAACATTCAGAAGATCTTAGTATGCCAGAAAAAGCTATGGTATTCATCTAACCATGGTTCAAGATGACAAATTATGGATACAATATTTTGTTTTAGAACATTAAAAGTTTAATTTTGGTCCCCTTAGTCTCTACAAAATTTAAAGGTTGATTTTAATGTTCATAAGTTATGTGAAACTGTACAATGACGTTTTATTGGAGACAATTCTACTTGAGTCTGGTATAACAACATATTTAATGCTGCAATCTCAGTATTTGAAAACCAAATATCTGATTAAGCTGAAATAACCTTACATGACTTTAATGCACGATGATACATTTGCCAAACTTACATATGTTTGTATAAGTATCCTTGTTGGGTTAAAGAACCTTATTTACTCTCCTAAGTTGCAAAATATCATTTTACTCTCAACTTATCGAATGCTAGTTATTTACGTTTTTCTTTAATGTTAGTAATATATTATCTAAAATTCTATTTTCAACTCATGCTACTTATTTTAGTTTTAATTGTTCAAATGTTAGTAATGTACTATCTAACTTTCTATTTTCAACTCACTTCTTTAGTGAGTAAAATTCCCTAGACTAATAAATTATATAATTTGCATTCTCAAACTAGTAAAACTCTAAGTTTCCGTGTGCCGAAAATTCATTGAGTATATCATTATTTTTTTTGGAAACATAAGGAGTAGTCATTTAGTAATAACAAGAACTAAAATGACCCTTACTCAGTAATTTTATCTTGTACTTTTAAGAAGTAATTTAGTTTATTGCTTGTATGGAAAAGTTATTTATTTTTAAATATGATAAGAGAATTTAAACTAAAAGTTAGTTAAATAATAAAAAAAATATTTACTATATTTTTTTTTTGAAATGGGCTTAATTTTGATACATAATTTTTTATATTAATCAACTAAAAATTATCCTAAATATAATTTTTCAGGCCATTATTATACAAAAGAAAGTCTTATCACACATAAAAATTCATAGTCAGATGATAACTTATAAAGGATTAATATTAAATTTAGTTATCCAAAAATTAGTTAACAAATTAGTAACTAAAATTTTTTCAATTACAAAAATTTAATCTTCGCATTTTTCCCAGATAGTATTTATGTTATAAATTGATTAATAATACTTAAAATATATTTTTTTAAAATGATTAACCTGCTCTTATTTATTTATGTTGTTTTTCTGAAAGCTTGGCGACATGCTAGCTCGGAGCTGCGTGGGAATTTTCCTCGGTCCACCGCGTTAGGGTTTTCAGAGTTTCCCAAAACAAGTTCAGAGCAAAAAAAATGATCGACTTGTTGTTAACGAAGCCCAATATGAACGACGTCGTAGACGACGACGATGATTCAATTCGATCCAGATTGTCCCTTCTGAGCGACTTGGAAACCGTTATTTGGTCGGCGGTGGGTCGCGCTGAAGCGCGTTTGTGGCTCTGCAACACCGTCTCGGGTTTCAACTGCGTGACTTTCCGCGATCAGCGTGAACTGTTTGGGGCTTTGCTAAGAACACGAGGGACGAAGCGCGATTTGGCGTCTCAGCTTCTGCATTTCATGTTTGACACCTCGCCCCACAAACTTGGTTCCGTTTTGGCTCGGAGGAGTCACGTGCTTGAGAATTTTTTTCAAGGTTAGTTCCGTTTGCACATTCTTTACACTTTTAAAGTGCTGTTGGGAGTAGTTACTGAAGTTGCTGTTAATTGGGAACGAAAGCTCTGAATTTGGGTTATGTTACTGTCGGAATGCTGTTACAGTGATTTCAAAAAGCTGGGCATTGAGGTTGAAATTGTGGTCACGGATTCTTTTTTAAAACCTTGATTGCAATTTGAAACTTTGGTGGTTAGTAGGTTGTGTTAGGGATGAAACAATGCATTTATGGTGAAGTGGATATATAGCTTTGAAGGATTAAATAAACAAAAAATTTCGAAGAGTGGATATTCGAGGGGAGAAAATTGGGTCCTTCTCCTTAATTATACTTTGTTCCTAATGCATTATTGGTTGTTTTTAGCGATACCTTGTTGCTCTCTGTTTCAAACAGTGTAATATTTGTTGATTTAATCTTGTGAATTTTGAATGGTTTCTGGTTGAACTTTATATATACGTGATGGGTGCTCTAGTATTTCATTAAATCGGACTTACTATGATTTGTGAACTTGTGATGATAGCGAAACAAGTGTGTGCAGTTCTTTCTTTGATTGTATAACTTGTGCATGGGATGCAGGTAATCCCAAGCGAGTTTTGCAGTGGTTTTCCTGCACTTCCTCTGGCGGTGGACCAGAGCAGGGGAAAGGTTTCAGGGCACTGTCCCAGTTTGCATTTAAAAATAGAGATATTTGTTGGGAGGAGCTAGAGTGGAAAGGAAAGCATGGGCAGTCACCAGCAGTGGTTGCTACTAAGCCCCATTATTTTCTGGATTTGGATATTCAGCAAACTGTAGAAAACTTTCTAGAACATGTGCCTGAGTTTTGGTCATCTGATGAGTTTGCTGAGTCAGTGAAGGATGGTGATATTTTCTTCATTGACAGGTCATTCTTTGTGCAATATTTCATTGATTTAATGTATAGGGAGGAATTTAAAGACATATGGGATGCTGTGAATGGATTCCTCGAGCAGCAGCCCTTCCCCTCCTTGTGTGGACGTCTTCTTATTGCTCTTGAAGATCAAGACTTATGCTACCTTGTGGAATCGCTATGTAAATCTCTTGGCCCAAGAATGGAACTTCAACATATCAATGACCTGACTAATTTGTTTGCCATTTTAGTTTCTAAATGTGGTGCTTATGGATCTATTGACCAGTTACTGCTGCTAAATTCTGTCACTGCACAGGGGAGGCAGCTTCTACGCCTTTTACGTGATGAAGAGGCTTTGGAGCCCCAAGAAAAAATCAATGAAATTGTGTCAAAGATGTTTGCAATCCCAAGCAATCCTAATAACTTGACAATAATCTTCAAGAACAAATATAAGATGAAAGCTATTGAAGTAATAAAGTATCTGGGACTTCTGTCATGGCTTCTTTACTATAGACTGTCACGAGAATGCCAGAACCCGGAGTCTTGGGAGTCTTTGTTTGTGAATAATCAAATTGGTTTTCGTAACTCTAATAAACATGCATTGCCAGAGGAGGATAGACCATCTGAAGAAGATTGTTCTGGTTTTGATAGCAGTTCTTCTGTTAGAGTAAAACGTAGAAGAAAAAAGAAGGCTAGAAAGAAGAGGAGGACCTATTATCATGATGAAGATGGTGACGATGAACTGCTAGATTATGATTCTGCTAGCCAGAAGTTAGTTTCTCTGTCAAATACTAGAAGTTGGTTGCTTTCAACTGATGGGTACTCTTCAGGATTTAGCAGTGTAAGTTCCACAATCCATATCTTTGAATAAACTTTTAGGCTTATAAACATCAGTAGACGAATCGTGTCTGCAACATTTGTGGTGAAAAATCTTGGATTTTGATCATAATGATTCTGCCCGTAGATGAGATTTAAGTTACCAGAAAAAAACAAGATTCTCCTTAGTAGAATTTGAAGCAGTGATTGTGGACATTGAACTACATGGTTACATTCAAATTAAAAATGTCCGTGGTATTTGTTTTGGTTGTTAAAATCCCTGAATATCTTGATTGAATTTTAGTCTGATTCGAGGAAGCACTGGCATTTCAAAATAGTAACCGTGTTTTGTTGTACATGTGTTTTACTTCTTGAACACTTTGAATACTCCTAGCTTCATTTTATAATTTTATTTTATTTTTGCTTTTGTCTTTTCAGCTTCTGTATCAATGCAGATGGGAATATCACTGTAATAATTAGATAGATTATGGCTTATTACAATGTCTATAATGACTTGTTCGTTTTCAAAATGTCAATTCTCTTTTTCATTGTAAGCTTTGTTTTTCTATAATTTTACACATTCTATCATAACCATGTCTTAGAATTTTGATAATTTACCCTATCTCTTACATTTTTGTACTACCTTAATTATGATCCTTGTCTTGTTTATCAATGTTTTCTAGTTTATATGAATAGATCAATTTGTCTCTTTTGACGAACCTTGGTTTTTGAATTGCTATAGATATTTTGGTCGTTACTTTTAAATATGTTTGATTCAAGTATTTTATTATCAGCGCTCAAATATCATATATGAACTGAATATGCCCCTCTCCATCCAATATGTGGTTCGTTGTATAATATTTATTGTTCTACTTTTTGCATCATGTCACCTTTCGTAGAAGTATATGTAGGATAACCTTGTTCTTGATAAAGGTGAAATAAAGTGACACTACTGTTTAACTGATTTTATAATGTGTTATTTTTCTAGGCAGATTTACCAGAGTACCTTCATAGAGAGTGCTTGTCTAGGTGGATGACATGGCTTTTAAGAAAATGAGGTCTTGGTCCCCACGAAAGAGAGATGATATCATGATATCCAAACTGTTGAGTAGCAAGATCATTCATCCCTCGTCTTCTTCATGTTAAAGCATGCTCCGACTCTTGAACCTGTCGTTGGAACTTCGTATTTCATTTCGAAGATTCTTACAAAATATACTGGACTTGCTGGGGATGGGAAATATCTGAAACGTAAACATGAAAAACCAGCCTGAGAACTCCCTGAAAGGCATTAAACTTGAAGTTCATTGTGAACATCTGGAATGGAACCGATAAAAAGCTCTGCTAATTTACTTGATAAACTGCTACCATCGTATATGATTGGCAACATGGGCAGTCATCCATATGGTCTGAATTTCTCTATCACATGACCGTTGCCAAGATCATTCAGATTGCTATGAAGATCATGCTCGGGCTACTCGAGCTCCATGATCACTTCACTAACGGCATATTATATTATATCTAAGGATATTTTATATAGCGTAGCATTCCTTATTTTCTGATAAATAGACGTGAATGCATGCACGTTATTGGAATTTGATTTCTTGTGCTAATTTCTACTTTTAAAGCTAGGAAAGGAACTCAAGGAAACATACTATAATAATGTTGTTGGACATTATTTGCACAGTTAATATCTTCGATATCTACCTGATTCTTATTTTCTTAAACCCATGATGTCACTCAAGTTTGTTGAAAAAGGATGACGCAGTTTTTTAGAACATAGAATGACTGCTCAAATGATTTTAATTTTCTATTCTATGTATTATTCAATTCTTTTTGTTCTCACATTTTTTACGTTTTCAGAATTGCTGTAGTTCTAAGTCTTTCTTTTTAATATATGCATGACAAACTTCAGGTTATGATCAATGACCACATTTGAGTTATTATTTATTTTGAAATTTAAAGTTTTATAACTGTTTTGTTTTTAAAATGTATCTTGAAAGGTTAACGGAGAATGAGACTATTGAACAAGCTTTTTAGTCGAGGTATTGGATTTTTTTTAATTCTCATAAATTTCATCTTCAAATCTATTAATATAATATTATTAATATCAATCATTGCATTTTAACTAAATATCTACTGTAGTTGATAGCATATCTGGCAAGATCTATTGTAGTTGACAGTGTATTTCTGCCTCTGGAAGTCCATTTCTGAAGTAACATATATACCCAAAAGAAATGGCTTTGGCAGCAGTCAGACTCACGGGTTGACACACGTATTTTTATTAAAATATTATTTTTACGAATAAAACAAAATTTCTCGTTTTCTTAGTTTTTGAAAATTAAGAACTGTCTTAAAAATATAAATCAAACACGCCTAATTGGTTTGTTTTCTATTTTTGTAATTCATTTTTAATTTTTATTTCTAATAACAAAAGCCCGTTTATTTAGGAGAAACAGTACGCTGAGATGAAGTCCTTGACTGATAACTTTCCTATATATTGGCATTGGAAATTCTTAATGATAAATCTAAGGGGTGTTTAGGAGAAAAAAAAAAAAAACAAAAAAAGAAAAAAA
>Ga0209489_110407_pt1 | contig 10517 bp, 8 predicted proteins | sample SiratrowhiteBW_FD_187527 | JGI IMG/M metagenome (GOLD analysis project Ga0209489, IMG submission 187527) | Root nodule microbial communities of legume samples collected from California, USA - Siratro white BW (SPAdes) (version 2) | ecosystem: Host-associated > Plants > Roots > Nodule | place: USA...
GTGAAGATAATAAAAAAAAAAAAAAAAACACTTTGCCTCCTAAACATAATTGTTGCTACTTTTATATATTTAACATTTTTTTTCTGGTAAATATCCAAAATGTCATATTCATGTCCTGAGATACTTTACTTTATATTAATATGATGAAATCTCACCAATTAATTAAAGAGTACGAGTCGCAATTAAAGTTCATAATTTAAAAATATAAATTATTAATAAATTTAGTTCAATATTACGAATATACATTTAAAGGATAATGGTATTAACAAATGTAAGAGTTTAAAATGTAATAATATTTATTTTACTTTTTAATAGTTAAGGTTTTAAAATATTTTTTATTTATATTTTACATCATTTGAATACTGTTTTATAATATTAATATTTATTTTATAAGAGATTATTCTCTTCTAAATATTATTAACAGAGTATCTCAATCTCTCAAACGAAGTATGCTAAAAAAAATAAGACTCAAATCTTAAATATGATCTACAATTAAAAAATAGAAAAATTTCATTGTCTTGAAAATATATATTTCTCTCAAAAATTAAGTAAAACATTAATTAGGTTTTAGATGTTATAAAACCCTTTATATTGCAATAAAAATTATAAAAATGCCTTAAGAACTAATATGAGGCATCAAAATTCATAAAATTTAAATTAAGATATTATAGAAGGACTCTTGTAATAAATACTCTAAAAAAAATAGATATAAGAATGTGAAACCACCTCAAACCCATACTATATTGCAAAAATCTATTAATGATAGTTTACTTATACTATTATCTTTAATTAATTTGTATTAAATATTTAGTATAAAGTATAAAATATTAATGTTAGTATTTAATATTTTTCATTTTGTAACTTATTTTTATATTTTTTTAAATGTATATTAAAAGTCGTCCTGATTAACATTAAATAATAAATAATGAATGAATATTAAATACATTGTATTGAATATTTTTACAGTTTAAAAATATAGCCATTAATTAATATTTAATATATCAGGTTCTTTATCTTTAACTAATCTTTATTTATGGTCAGTATTTAATATTTTTCATTTTATAGTTTAATTTTGATGTATTCATTTAAATTAATTAATGAATTCTAAATATATTATACTTAATATCCTTAAAGTAAAAAATATACGCATTAAGTAATCTTATATACATTAACCTTTTAATTTTACATCTATAATCACCATCATTCATTTAATATTTATTTATTTATTTCGCTTTGTGATTTAATTTTGATGTGTTGTATTTAAAATTTATCTTGCAAAATGTATTGAAATACTTACTAATCAAGATAAAACCATATTTACTTAATTAACTTTAAATATATTTTATTGAATATTTTTACAGTTTAAAAATACAAGTATAAATATGCCTTTATATATTACTTAATAATTTAAGTTTATAACTTTAATCAGTATTATTTCAATGTTAGCATTTAATTACTTAACATTAATTATATTTTATTGAATATTTTTACCGTTTAAAAATACAAGTATTAAATATTCCGCTATATATAAGTTAATATTTTAATTTTATAAATGTAATCAGTATTCTTTTAATGTTAGCATCTTATATTTTCATTTTTTAAAAATTAAATCTGATGTACTATATTTAAAATTCTATCATATAAAATTTATGCAAAGAATTATGATCGAGATTAAATCATAATTAGTAAATGAATATTGAATATATTTTATTCAATATTTGTTCTGATTAAAAATATAATTACAAATTAAAAATATAATTACTAATTAATATTTTATAGATTAAATAATTTTTTTAACGTCTTGAGTTAATATTCAAATAAGGTTAGTATTTAATATTTTTCAGTTTAAAGTTTAAATTTAAAGTATTTTATTTAAATTTACTTTATGAAACTTATTAGAAGTCTTATCTAATTAAATATAAATACAAAATATAAATATGATTAAAGTTTTATATATTAACTCTGATAACTCTAATACACTAAAAAAAAAAAAATATTATTCATTATACTATAAACTTATTAGAAATGTATAAAGTTTATAGTAATTTAAAAATATAACTTAAAATTATTACACATGTATCTGTATCTATATTTTGTTGTATATATAATATAATTATTGTAATTCACAATATATATATATATATTATTAAAATAATTTTTTAATATAGAAAAATATAAATAAAAATATTTTAATTAATAAATCACAACTATTCAATTTCATTCAAATACTAACTTAGTTATCTATATATTAATGATATCCAATATGAGAAATATTAAGTAACATATTTCAAAAGACTTAAGTATATCTTACTATAGATTAAAATTCAATCTAATTTAAAGGAAATTTTTGCTATAACTTAAACATCAATATTTAATATACAAATAAAAGAATAGTTTATATCATATTTATGAAAATATTTTAGTTTGAATAAGAATTGAATAATTCCAACAAAAATATTTGAGCTTGAATAAGAATTAATTAACTTAATAAAAAATATTTTAAATTTGAGCAAAAATTTGGTAGAGAAGATTAAATATTTTAACTTTGAACAATATTTGACTAACCTAGACAAAATCTAACCAAATCAAAAATTGAGTTGTAGTAATGTTATGTTATTTTCACTTAAGTAAGGATGGATTCGTTTCAACAAAATTTATTCAAAAAAATTATCCTTTGCAATTAAACATACATGTTTTTAAGGTTTTACCTAAATTCAGTTTAATTAGTACAGCTTTTAAATGTATAAATCTAATATAAAAATAATAATACATAACAAATTCTACTTATTCAAACTATACAAATAGCACTGAAATATTAAAAACTCATTCAATAACACTCAACCTTACACAAAACTTAAAATAATGTGTGACAATTCAAATCAGTATACTTAAATTTTATTAAAACATAAATAACTTCTGCTACTACCTGAAATCTCATTTTTTAAAACAACTTTTAAATACAAGCAATTACACTATTCAAAATGGAAGAACCTCGTAATAAAATTTTAATAAATTTAATACAAATGAGACGGCGATTTTTCTTAAATAATTCTACTAAGATTTTTGACAAAATTATAAATATACTGTAAATATTGGTGACTACTCTAAATTTTAATCTCAGTTTTGACAACTTTTTTTTTTCTTATGTTGCTTTCATTGTTTTAATTCAGTCCATTTTATCTAAATTTTTAAATTAAATTATGATACTTTTATAAAAAAAATTAAAACTATTAATTATAATATTTGATTTTTACCCAGAAAGAAACACTTATTCTCCCAGCAATAAAATATTAATAATTCAATAACTGAACAAAGTGAGAAAGAAGAAACAAGTTAGAGAAGAAGAAGAAACAAATCGGAACGAAAACAGAGAAAGAAGTGTTCATCGATCATGTCAAAAAACAAAGAGAAAAAGAAGAAAAAGAGCGAAAGCGACGAAGATGACGACGTTTTCTACTACCGCTATAGCAGTGTAAACCTTAACCCTAACCCTACGCAACACAATCTCAATCAAAATCCCAATTCCAATTCCAAAACCAATAACAAGGGATCTTCGTCATTGGCACCGTCCAAATCAACGTTGTACGTTTCAAACATCGATTACTCGCTCACCAATTCCGATCTCCACACGCTCTTCTCCACCTTCGGCCGAATCGCGCGCGTCACGGTCCTCAAGGACCGCCACACGCGCCTCAGCCGCGGCGTCGCATTCATCCAGTTCGTCTCCCGCCACGACGCGCGCAACGCCGCCGCGCAGATGCACCGGAAGGTCCTCAACGGCCGCACCCTCACCGCCTCCATCGCCGCCGACAACGGCCGCACGCCCGAGTTCATCCGCAAGCGCGTCTATCGCGACACTGCCCGCTGCTTCGAGTGCGGCGCCGACGGCCACCTCTCTTACGACTGCCCGCGCAACCAGCTCGGTCCCCGCCAGCGCCCCGAGCCCAAACGCCCCCGCCGTGGGCCTCACCACCGCGACGACGACTACGACGATGGCGGGGAGGATTCTGACGGTGTTGGAGTCGGTGCCCGGTTCGAGGATGATAATTGGGCGTCCGTGGTGGACGACGGCGCCGACGAGAGGCTGTTGACGGGAAACCGGGACGACGATGATGCTGTGGCTGTGAAGAGTAAGAAGAAGAAGAAAGCAGGGTACTTCAGTGATGAGAGTGATGATGATGATTTTGATGGTTGAGATGGTGCAATTGGAAACTTAGAAGCAATTTTTTTTATGCCTTCGAAATTCTAATCCAATCAGAATTGAAGTACCACTTTGAAGGTTAATGTACATTTTTATTATGTAGATTATTGATATGTAACTCAGATTTTGATTACAAAACAACACTAGAAACGCCAAAGAAACTTGCCTATTTGTTTGATGATGATGAGAATTGAATGGTGTTTATTGATGGTTTTGATACTGTTCTCCTATCACAATGGAAGATTTCCTTGGATAATGTACTTTGACTTTTTAAATTTAAATCTTTATTACACAGACTGTCTAGGTGAAATTCTAATTTAGATTGGGAAACAATGCCAAAAGTGCCTGAGGAATTACATCTAAGTTTCATCCTTGTATATGTTGTTGACTGTTGTCTTATGTTGATGAAAATGGAAGGGTATGTAATTTGTTCCAAGTTTGGAATTTGATACACATACTGATAGTTTGATACAAAAATGAGGTTCCTGTTCTGTTGTTGATTTATAACCTTCTCTTTTAAGTATATTAGGTTCAGACAGTTTTTCTGTTAGGAAATCCAATACAACTCTGGTGTCTAGTGAAATCTGAAACATAAAATTGAGCATGCACATGACCGTATTCATTTATGTGTGTTTCTTCAATGTATTTGTATAGCAATATGCTTGTCTGAGCATACCAAATTATTCTACATTGACTGAGAATTTATGAATATATTTTTGAATAAAGATGTCAGTAGGATTTGGCTCTTCTAAAGTGAATTGCTCATTTTGAAAGCTAAAGCCATTGATAAGAAAATCAATGGTTGACATTTAATGTTTATGTGTATACATAACAATTGCAAAATGTTGGAATATCTGTGGTTGGTTTTCTTGTCCATGACCAAGATTACTTACTTTTCTAAAAGTGGTAGTTGTTAAGAGACCAAAAAGTGTATCAACCACGAGCCTCTTTCTCATGGAGAGAGACTTCAAAGGACTTTCTGGTTTATTGGGGATGGCTTTGGCCTCCTATCCCCCACATGCGTACTGTGCACCTTTCCTGTGTGTCTGTGCACCATTCAGAGATCTCATATTAACTGTTTTTCTGATTACGCGTTGCTCCATGATTGATGAACATTAAGCATTAAACATTAAGAGTGAACTAACTTCTATAGAGTTTCAGATTTGTTTACTCCACCCCTAATGGCATTATCAATAGCTTTTATTGGGTGGGGCACCAGAGCAATATTCTTCTTAGCATGTCTTGTAAGCAGCAATCCTTGTAGAAGACACCCTACCTCTCACAGTTCATCTTAACCATAGTAACGATGCCAAATTGGCATACAAACTCAAGCCTTTGCCTAATTTCTTCATGTTTCAAGAGTTTATGTATCAACATGTTTTTAAATATTTTGAAATGTGTAGTAAGAAGTGCGCAACTCACTCGTGTATGATTGAGTCTGGATTTTTTCTATCTGTTTCCTTTAATATTTTTTATTTCCTTATCTGACCACATCCTTTGTTGCAAAATAGAAATGTGTTGGTCGTAGGTTTTAGGATTTTTGTTTTGTAGTATTTGGAAGAGCATCTTCTGCATTTGTTTTGTTTGGATAATTTCACTACATTTTACATGTCTGCTGCATGTCACTCTTGTGACACCACAGCCATGGTCATTCACTTGTATTCGGTGAACCTGAGCATCCTAGAAATCTAGCCTCATGTGACGTTCATTTAACAAGGTTGTTTCAGATGCTGCATATCATTAGGCAGAATAATTTTGCATTTGCCAGATATTAGTCTAAAATTGGCTTGTCTGTCAAATGATCATGTTTCTTTCAGATACCTACCTGCATTAATGTTCCTTCCATCTTTAACGACAGTATAAATGTGAGTTTAAATCTCACATTAAAAGAAGACCAAGTTCTCTTTCTTGATAAACCTTACTGTACAACTTGATTTCTAATCTCTTTTTCTATCTAAAAGTGTATTTGAGGATTCTTGGACTGTAGACTTTAGTGTTATTGTTAAGGAGTTCTTATTCTTAATAGTCATTCTATGTTTCTCTTTTATGTAACCACACATTATTGTTGTTAATGGGAGTCATGTCTTGATAATTAGACGTGTCAATATTTTATTTTTGACATCTCTCAATCTTAAAAATGTCTTCTTATGTTCTGAAACTTTTTGATAATCTTGTTTTCTATTCACAAACTTACTCATGATCTAAAATATTTTATAACTTTTTATTGTGTTTTTTAACATTTTGTCATGGAAGACCGATTGAAATCGTTGAGAAACAATTAAGGTTATAGTACCTTAAAAGTTTGAGAACCAATGACATTATCAAAAAGAAATGACAGCATCAAGTATCCTTTGAAAGTAAACTTACTTCTCTCTTAATTTATCTAGATAACATGGTTGTTGCAAGAGATTAAAAAAAAGCTTGCTTTCTTAGATTGAAATGAAGAATCATGAGAAATTAAAGGTTAAAGTTGCATACTTGAAAAAAGCATCTTTATCTCTCTAAAAAATATGTATAATATCTTTTCAAAGAAATAGGTTAGAATTCCTATAGAACAAATATGTTTAAAATCTTCTCAAAGAAATAGGTTAAAATTCCTATAGAACAAAATCATATAACTAAGAATGATAAAAATATTCTATAGTGAAAAATGATCAGTATCCAAAGCTTATAAAGAAGTTCATTTATTTAGTCCACGATGGATTAAAGATAATTTATACTTTGAGTTAGTTCATACATGATACAAGAGTGCGACAGTTACAAGTTGTAAATAAAATATTTAATATTTGAAAACAAGTTTAAGAAGGAGATTGTTGATCAATAAAAATAAAAAAATTAAATATGAAGATGTATATTGATATAAATTATGCAGAATTATCATTAATAAGAGTTCCACTTTTGAGCATGGCATGTTCTTAAGTAGAAACTTAATGACTTGAAAAGGTAAGAAACAGAATATATTTACAATATTCTATGCAAAAACTAAACTTTAAGTTATGGAACAATAAACAATAAGTATGTCAATTATTATTGTACTCGTATGAGATACACAAGATCATTATTCTAATATCTAAGATACACAGGTAACCAACCTAAATATGCACCTGCGTCTCTGTAACCATCTATAAAAAAATCTGCATAATACAGGTTTATTAATAAATGAGTTAATTATTTATTGCAGGTTTATTAATAAATGAGTTAGTTATTCACTGCTCGTGGGCAGTATAACCAACTATTTAGCCTAAGTCTAATGTACCTTATGAATACTATTTCATCTTTATTTTCACATTCACTTCATAATCTATAAACTGTAGACTCCAAGAATTCTATAATCTTTTACAGGTCGACACAAATCGGCTCCACATCACCTCAGAAAGATTTGTATTAAGATTTTGATAAAAAAGTTTATGAATAAAAATTACTTGTGAAATGTGTAGAACCTATAGTATTTTATTATAATAATAAATCAATTAGTATCGCTCACAACAAAGGTTGTATCAAAACAAGCTTTTCTATTCATGCAATCAATTCACCTATATAACAAAGGTTAATTGATCAACTTATTTTCATTGATAGTTAATTTAGCCTTGGTCACTTTCATGATTTCACTTTACTCCTCTCCCCTCATCCACAAGTACAGACGATACAGTATTAAATATGAGCACCTCCACCTCAATAAATTTCCTTCTATTTACTACTAAGAAACATTCTAATGCATGAAATTATGAGATTAGAATGCATTTGTGACAATGTGTAAAAGAGTATTTGGCACCATCAAGTATAAGAAATATGGTAATGAAAAATATTCTATAAATTTAACTTTTCACAGCAAGGAATGTATTCATCAAGTTCTAAAGCAAAAAGCACAACCTATAGTACATGTTTCTTCATTTCTAGTTTATCAGAGTAGCATATTTAGTTACAATGATGCAAGGAAGACCCCAGCAAGACTGTCAGTATGCACCATGATATAAGCAACGAAAGATAAGAGTGGTGCATAAGAAAGCACAAATAGGATCGCTGTATAATTTTTGGCATAGGAAGGTAGTGCAATATCATTACTCTGAGATCTCCTCTTCCTCCAATTGTAGTGCCTTTGTTAAGCTGAGCTTATTTTACAAACTTGTCCTGTGCCATACACAAACATTTATTGCATCTGAATTCATGCTGCCTTTCTTCATGTGGACCACCTATCTTAGACTGTTGCCTCAACTTGTTCTTGTTTATCTGGAAGTTGGCTTCTAAGGAAGCCTAGAACTGATTGCCGCTGGACACAAGGATTGAAATTGAAATTAATTTCAGGAATTAATAGGGATTTCATTTAATGTCAGTGACCCATCCTGGCCTGGGGTGTGCTTAGTAAAAAGAAAAGGGCGAATTATAATCCTTTTATATGATGGACCAAGCGGTATAGACCTATTAATCCTATTTCACAAGAAATATGGGTCCAATAACTTCCTCATTGGAACAATAATAATTTGTTAAGATTATTAAAACTAACTTTATATTTATCAAGTATAATGAAAACAACTTGGAGATCAAATTAAATATCATATGTTAAGTTATAATCAGTTAATGTTTAGTACTTGAATGTAATTATTTAGAAAAATAATAATCTTATAAAACAAAATGATTCTCAGTAAATGAGATAACTTTTATTTGAGCTATAACAGTTAGTTTCAAGATGAAATCAGACATGGTATTAGATCTAAGCTCATCTTAGTAAATAGTCTATTCTAATAGGTTAATTGTATCAAATCTTATACTTCAGATCTGTTCACTTATATGGTTGTTGAATATTTGAACAAAGAAAAAATTAAAGTGCTATATATCTCTCTCTCTCATATACTTGCTATATATATATATACGTGTCTTCTTTGTTTATAGACATCTTACCCGCTGTTCAAGTCCACTAGCTTCAGATTTCAACGTTAGTGATTGCAGTAAGTCTATGGCTTCTTGAAATCCATCAGTAGCTAACTTTTCCTTCCCTAGATTTCTGTCCACATCCGCAACTTTTGCAAGAGAAACAGCAACATCTAGAACCTGTAAAGTTATTAAAAACAATGAAAAAACGAACCAGTTAATTATCAAATTTATTTGCACTTGTTTCTTTATCCGGTTCAGTTGTTTCAGAAGAGAATAAAAAAAAAACTGCAAAGTATCAAAAAATTAATAGCAGAGCTGTAAAGCTAGGAACATAAAGGGTGAATTTTGCCTGAGAGATTTGATTTCATAAGTTTTTTCCACAATTCGCCTGACTTCAAATAAATCATTTTAGCTGGTTCAACTTAGGATATTGTACAACAATCTACAAACCAACATAGAAAAGCTTGCACCAGACTCAAAGAAAAGCAACAGACTTCAATGAAGATCAATTACATAACAAAAAAATTCAAACAAACTGTATCTAGATAGTAATATCCAACCTGGGATGGAACGTTAGAATTCTGCTTGACAACATCCCGGCGAACATCCAAAGATTTAAAATAGTAAGATCTTGCAGCTTTAAGATCTCCATCATAATATTTAAGATCTCCAATTTTGTTAAGAGAAACAGAAAGTGTATGCGTAATCTGTAGGATAAGAAATTTAAAAAATTAATTTGACAACAAGCAAAAAAGAAAAGTATTATGTTGAAGTTTATGCATTTTGACTCTGAACAGCACAAAAGAAATGTTCAGAAGAAAAGACCTCCATATCATCTTTTGGCAACTTGGACAGAAATTGAACACTTTCTTCAAAATAAGAAACTGCAGAACTGGCATCACCCATTGCTCGGCTGCAAAAAAAAATAATGTTCACATGTAGGTCACAATCTGCCTCCATTAAACATGTCACAGAACAATATTCTTTTACCATTTGTTATAGAATAAGAAATATTATTAGAGAAAAAACAAGAGAAGATAAAAGCAGAGAAAAAGATAACTGGAAAAGAAAACAAAAATGCCAAAGGCAAGAAAAAGTGTCAACAAAATGATAAAAATCTCTTTAAACGTCAACTTTCAAAACCCTTCTAAAATAATGATTAGCTAAGCACCACCAAAAAATCACAGCCATAAAAACAGAGAACGGCTATAGTTTTCTGATTGTATTAAACCAGCCAATTCTTTGAAAATACAAATTTGCAACCATGCAATAATAAGTTCCAGGACCCTACCCGAAATCATGATGAAGCACAAAAACAAGCAAAAAAAAAAAAAAAGAACTTAGAATTTCATCTGATTGTAGTAATTAACACTTGACACCAAAACACCTACGATAGCAAATACAAGGCAAACAATTCTAGAAAGCATAAATGGTCAAAACAGAAAAT
>Ga0209489_110413_pt1 | contig 10505 bp, 4 predicted proteins | sample SiratrowhiteBW_FD_187527 | JGI IMG/M metagenome (GOLD analysis project Ga0209489, IMG submission 187527) | Root nodule microbial communities of legume samples collected from California, USA - Siratro white BW (SPAdes) (version 2) | ecosystem: Host-associated > Plants > Roots > Nodule | place: USA...
ATATATATATATATATATCTATATATATATATATATATATATATATATATTGATTATTTATAAAAAAATGTTTCTGGTGAGTCGTGACAAAAATTTAAAATTATAACTAATCTTTAAAATAAAAAGTATTTTTCTAAATTTAACCAAACAAAGAGCGACTTTTAACTTTTTTTTTGTAAAATCTTAAAGATAATCACTTTTGGATGCATTTATATAATCACTTTTAAAAGATAAATTAAGCTTTAGATTCTTCTCCTTCTTGCCTAACATGCCATGGTTGTCTCACCATTGGACAGAGGGGATCTAATCTAAGACTTTGCTTTCTCCTTTGATTTACTTTTCAAACAAAATAAAAGAAAGTTGATCAGATGTTCTCAATTGTCATTTTCAATTGCTTACAATGTGTTCTGACGATTATTGCCTCTGGTACAAAGGTAATTACCATCTAAATATTACAGAGATAGGTTTTAAGTCTTTGCTTCCAGATGGGTTTACCTTTCAAACGATACATCCTCGACTATTCTCCAAAACCATTTGAATTCGTTTCCAAGTTGAATGTTAATTAACAATATCCTCTTTTATTTAATACGCCTTTTAAAAATCGTAATAATAATAATAATAAGTAAAATGCAAGTAAAAATAGCGATGAAAATAATTTAAATTAAAAAACAAGTGTGCTGATAGAAAATTATGTACAGTAATGACATTATAGCTTAGATATTTGATAATATATTTTATAAACTTTTTATCCCTAGCTATATAATTAATTTTTTTTAAATCGATAAATATTAATATTTTTTGTTTAATATAATTTTGTCATGTCTCATAGTAATGTAAGATAACTTTTTTTTATATTTTTCTTATATTAATAACAATAATTTTTAAGTCTAATTTCATCTCATATTATAGATTTATAAAATAAAATTTATATTATACTTAAATATTACAATTTAATAATTTTTTTTATTAAAGTGAAATTTCTAACTAAATTTATGGTAATCTTTAAGTTTAATGTATAACATAGAGTTTAAATATATTAATTTTGAAATATTCTATTGATTTTTTATTTTCTTAATAAATAAATAGAATATAGTTTAAATATATTACTTTTGAAATATTCTATTAATTTTTTTAATTTTTTTAATAAATAAACAAATAGATAACATAAGAGTGTGGAAGAGAAAATTTAAGTTGACGAAGAAGAGAAGAGACATAAAAGATTTAAATATTGAAGTGTACTTGGTGTCACATAGTAGGATTGGCTTCAAAAGACTTTTAGACCTAAGGCAAATTGTGCCTAACCACTAATACGGTGATGAATGTCATTAGATCTGATATTCGATAGCAACTCAAGTATATTATGTCTAAGAGAGGCATGTACATGACAAACCTGGTTTTTTATTTTAACAGCAAATAATAGAATTAATGGAGACACTTAAGGGGTGTCTCAACCCTATTACAATAAAAGAAAGTTTCATACTTTTCTAAATTATCTAGCTTACAAATATTACAAGCAACAAACTATACACCAACCCCACTCAGTGCCCTCTACCTTACACACAAAACATACCCTACGACAAACCTGAAATATCTCAATGCTAAAAAAATAACTTTACTATAAGATTTGAGTATTCAAATTGATTATCATTAATACTAATTTAGAAAGAATCCTACTATTAACATCTATATCATATCATGTATATGATAATTCAGGATGCTTCTTATACATAACACAAATACTAAGTCAATTAGTTACAAAGTTTTAAATAAAAAAGGGTAATGTTCTTTAAATACTCTTACACCTACAAATACACTCATGTATTAATTGTAGTTCACATCATAACCAAACAAGTAAGAATAAGTTATTAAAATTAAATTCTAAGATACAAAAATATAAATAAAAAAAATCAAATTGATTAAGAATTTCATATTTGATTCAATTTCTTTTTCGATAAAAACAATTATACAAAACCAAATATCAATCACATCAATTCAACAATTCTAAAACCAATACTCAATCATCATTTAAATCATATATGAACCTTATAATATTCCAAAATACTCATTAAATATGTTCCTAAAAATTTAACATTTAATCCATTACATCATCGTAAATTCAAACATATAATACCAGAATTTTTAAAGTGATTTCAATGTGAATTTATTTCTTATTAACTTTTCACCACTTGAATGTCGTGATCTACTTGACTTAAACATTTCTAAAACTAGAGAATCTCTCTCTACACTTTTTATAGTTAATATATAATCAAATAAGAACTGATACATGATTTCAAATATATAATCTCAGTCTCATAGACATCACATAGTTCGCATCGGGAAAACAAAGAAAGCACATTGTAACCGTAGAAACGCACTGGATGTTGAGTTGAAAAAAAAAAACAAAAGAATCTCAAGCAGAAAGGAGAAAGAAGACGGCAGTATCCACGCGTTGGGTTGCGTGTGGGAGAAGTATTTCCCGGATTCTCTATCATTCATCTTCTAAGTGTTGGTAGCAGAGGTATTTAAAGCCCCCAGCAGCCACTCCATGCTGCACCTCATCTCACCCCACCACTTTACCACTCTTCACTGTTCTCCAAGCTACCAAATCCACACAAATGATCCCTTCCCTTTCCCTCCATATTATTCCTCTTCTCATTTTTCACATGCTCCTCCTACCACCGCCTTCGCCGGCGGAAGCCTACAAGGGACAATGGCAGCTCCTCCAACAAAACATCGGCATTGTGGGCATGCACATGCAGCTCCTTCACAACGATCGCGTCATCATACTAGACCGCACTGACTTTGGATTCTCCAACCTAACCCTCGCCAACGGAAGATGCCGCCACGACCCAGATGAAGTTATCGTCAAAACCGACTGCACCGCACACTCCGTCGAATACGACGTCGCAAAAAACACATTTCGTGCCCTCTTCGTCCAAACCGACCTCTGGTGCTCCTCCGGTTCGGTTTCTCCCGACGGAGCATTAGTCCAAACCGGTGGCTTCAACGACGGAGAACGTGCAGTCAGAACCGTCTACCCGTGCCCCACATGCGACTGGCAAGAAGATAAGATTGGACTCTCAGCACGAAGATGGTACGCCACAAATCACATCTTGCCAGATGGACGACAAATTATAATCGGCGGAAGAAGACAATTCAACTACGAGTTTTACCCCAAGACACATACCACGGCTAAGAACACTTACAGTTTACCTTTTCTCGTTCAAACAAACGACCTCAACATCGAAAATAATCTCTACCCCTTTGTTTTCTTAAACGTCGATGGCAACCTTTTCATCTTCGCAAACAACCGCGCTATCTTATTCGATTATAAGAAGAACGGTGTAGTCAAAACCTACCCTCAAATACCCGGTGGAGACCCACGCTGCTATCCCAGTACCGGTTCCGCGGTTTTGCTTCCGTTGAAGAATCTTCGACAACCGAATGTGGAAGCTGAGGTTCTAGTTTGCGGTGGAGCCCCGAAAGGGGCTTTTGGTGATTCCCGCTCGGGTCGGTTTCGCGGAGCTTTAAACACGTGCGCCAGGATTAAAATAACCGACCCGAACCCGAGTTGGGTGATGGAAACCATGCCGGGTGGGAGAGTCATGAGTGACATGGTTTTACTCCCAAACGGCGACGTTTTAATTATTAATGGAGCTTCAAAAGGGACTGCGGGCTGGGATTTGGGTCGGGACCCGGTATTGAATCCATTCCTTTATAAACCGAGTTATCAGATCGGACGGAGATTTGAGCTCCAAAAGCCGTCCAGTATTCCACGTATGTACCACTCCAGTGCCGTTTTGCTTCGTGACGGTCGTGTTCTTGTGGCTGGGAGCAACGCTCACGAGTTTTACAATTTCACCAACGTATTGTTCCCAACGGAACTACGGTTGGAAGCGTTTTCTCCTTTTTATCTTGAGCCCGCATTCTCTAACGTGCGTCCCACAATAGTGTCCCCTTTGTCCCAAACAAAAGTGAAGTACGGTGAGACATTGAAGGTTAGATTTGAGGTGACCGCGAGTTTGGCTAAGGATTCAGTGTCAGTTACGATGTTGGCGCCGCCTTTTGCCACGCACTCGTTCTCCATGAATCAGAGGCTGTTGATTCTGGATCAGCAAAATTTGAGCAAGGTTGGGAAATCGACGTACGAGGTCGAAGTTGCGGCGCCGGGTCACGGTGCTCTTGCACCGGCGGGTTTCTATCTGCTATTTGTAGTCCATCAAGAAATTCCAAGCCCTGGTATTTGGGTTCGAATCGCATGAATTTTCTTCGCTGGCTGCTTGGGGATTTATAAACTGTAACATATGAGGAAATAAATTTTTTTATTATTCTTTATGTATTTTTTTTTTTCAATTCTTACACGTTTCTAATGTAAACTATCCTTCATTTCTAAGTTTTTTTTTATGGACTTAGTGTAATTTGTTTTATATTTATTAAAATGAATAAATTTACCTTTTTGTTTTATAAAAATGGATATATGGTGGAGTAGTGACTTCGGAATAATATAAATCATCTATTCAAATATGACTTTTATTTTAGGTAAACTTTTTTAACTAAATTAATTTTTTTTAATTGAAGTAATCATATATAATATTATTTTTAATTAAAAAATTTAATATTAAAGTTGTGTTAAGTATAATGAATTCAATTAAAATAAATTATTTAAATGAAAAAGTTATATTTAGATATATAATTTTTTTTCCTTTAAAAATCATTGCCTCAAATACAATTTATCCATTTTTTAAAACAAATTTATTTCTTTGGATAAATCTATAAAAAAAATACACTAAATCCTTCAAAAAAAAAAAAAAAACTCATTTCTCTTGAAAAACTATTCAAAATATTCAGTTTCTTGTGAAATATATTTTAAATTATATATGTTAAGAGAGAGATGAAGAGGATAAAGGTAAATTAAAAATGACAATTTTTGTTATTTGAGAGTGAAAAAAATGATAGAATTTATTTTTAAATGGACTACGTGGAAAAATCTCTTTAACGAAGTACCCTTTTTAGTGAAATTTTCCTTTTTTTGAAAATAGTAAAGTAAAAGGTTATATTTCTATTTAATGAAGTTTAATATGGCATCCCTTCATTTAAGAAGGTGGAATGACACTTTCCAAGTTTCTTTTCGTTTATCCATTAAAATAATACATTTTCTTATCTATTTCACTTCTTCCCTTCCAATTTTTTTTTCTTATTTATTTCACTCAAAATACAAAATAAAAAATCACGAGATTTTAATTTTGAAGCACTATTACGTTAAAAATTTTATACTGGAAATCAGTTTAAAATCACTTTAGATATACTATTTAATAAAATTATTATAAAAAGGATATATTTTTTATCCGTATGACGATCCGTGAATGGTAGCTTTTTTTCAAATAAAAAGTGGTATTTTTTTTATTTGATTCTTTTAAATCCCTTTATTTAAGAGTTCTTTAACCTCTTATTTCTTTTAAAAGTATAATTTTTTATCTTTCTTTTTCATTTTAATTTTAATATTTTAAAAATAAAATATCAATAGTTTAAAAAATAGTTGCTACAATATAAATTATTTATCATATATATATATATATATATATATATATATATATATACTTTATACATTGTAAATTATTTATTTATAGTAAATTTTAATTATGATATAACTTGTTTACTAAAATATAATAATTTATTAAAAATATTAACTGTGGAAAATAAAGTTTTATTCTATGCAGTACACATACTAAAATATTAGTTACTAATATTTTAGTTCTTATAATACATAGGATACATGTTTGTTCTATATAACTAAAATAGTATAATATGTAATAAATAAATATCTTCAAGCACCCAAATTATATTATAATTACAATTTGTACTGGCAACTGAACAAAAAAATTCTTGAAGACTCTATCATCACGTGTAGCTTTCTTAATTTGTGTATTGTGAAACCTAAACCAATAAGCTGGACGAATCTAAAAGGGAACGTGAAGCAAAATATTGCAGTATTCTGTGATTCCAATTCACTTTCTGCACACAAAATATATAAAATGCTGTAAAATTAAAGCTCACTGTACTGTTTATGCAAATTCTAGTTCAAATTAAAGAAACTTAGCGATGAAGGTATGCATAAAACTATACAATTTTGTGGAATAAGCAGATATAACATATCAATTTTCCACCCAATTAAAAAAAATAAAATTGTAACTGCTGTGAACAATTAATTAACGATGACTAATCTCAATGACCTAAGACTTTGTGAGTATTTATGGGGAGATAAAGACTATATCCATTGGTGAAACTTTAGTTACAGTCTTAATTTGATATTTGAGTGTTATAAAAAAGTTATTGAAAAAGTTAATTTGATATTGTGGAGATATTACATAATGTAACATTAATGAAACTTTGTAAGATTCATAAGCATGTAAATTGAAACAAAATTTGTATAAAGGTATTACAAGAGACTTGTAAAACCTTTTGTATTAGATATACCCTAATGGGCACCAGCAAGACAGAATGTGACACTTCACAACGTCATATATACATGTTTGAGAAATTTAGTTCAAATGTATCAATGCCATTTAATACGGTATGGTCATTTTCATCCTTTGAGAGAAATCTATTTGTTTTTGTTTTCTAAAAGTGCAATGGCCTGTGAAATTAGTTATTAATTTTTTTAAATGAAAACTTTAATTGTTTATAAATTATTATAATTTTTTTTCTAAATAATATATATAAGGTGTTTTGTAATAAAATAAACAAAAATATTTGTTTTTTTTTAATTTGCTTGTTTTAAAATATGCAATTTAAATGTGACATCTGAACAAGATATTTTAGAATAATTTTATTTTTACTAGTAAGAAAATAGAATTTTATATGCTGAAAGATTTTTTATATTAGTTTTACAACCGAATTGATGCTTCTGATGTAGAAAATCCATGAATTTCGATTTGATGCTTCTGACGTAGAAAATCCATGAATTTTACATATATATAATTATTGAACAAGATATTTTACAATAATTTTATTTTTAGTAATAGAAAAATAAGATTTTATATCGGTTTTGAAATATTTTTTATATTAGTTTTACAACCAATACGGATGCTTATGATGTAGAAAAGTCATGAATTTTAAATTGATTTTTTAATCGATATAAAATATATTCTTATTATGTCGATTATATTATAATCATGTAAAAAATATTTAAACAAAATAGAAAATAATAAATATTATATCGATTGTAAGTTGAAATCAATGTGATATGTATCTTTTTATAAACAAAAATAAAATGTAATGATTCAATAAATCTATGACTAATACAAATAAAAATCTCAAAAATATTTAGAATTTTTTCATAAGTACATATATGTGAAAAATCTAAATAAAAAACCTAAAAAATCTTAAAAAATAAAAAAATAATAGTAAATAGTGGAATTTTGAAAATTGATCATCACATTTGTTACTTCTTTCTAGCAACTTTTATTTTTAATGCATTTCAATTTGAGTTTTTTATCAAAAATTATGTTCATTTAAAATTTTTTTATCATAAATTTTGATAACTCAAAAGTTTTATGATAAATCATGCAATATAACAATATAAGAACTTTACTATTATATATATATACAAAAGAAGTTACTGTTAAACAATTTGGATAAAAAAACAAATTTATAAATTCTTAATCAAATTTTTAAAATTGTTAACTGATTGTAAAGAGAAGCGACAAGGATAGCAATGAAACCAAAAAAAGTTCACAGTAGAGATAAGCTCACACATTAAGTAAAGTGACATCAACGTAAAAACAAATCAAACAAATTACACACATAAAAAATGCGAAAGAAAGCAAGGTGGAGAAAAAGTGACCAACGAATGAACTAAATGTTAGTGAAAATAATGAGAATGAGCAGCAGATACTCAACCCTATACGAGGAAAAGACAAATAACAAAAAAAGTAAAAATGTTATGTTACACAATACACCTATTATATCAATTGCTAAAATAATAGATGTAATAAGCTCATGCCAAAATATATTTTGTAATTGGAGGATAGAGTGATACTTTCTACATTGATTAGAACTCATAACTAATATACAAAGTCACTATTATATTGATTGGAGCATCAACAAATATACATTTCGAATTATCCTTTAATTGACGTAATATATTTTTATTTATTTACAAAATTGTCATTATAATTTTCTTTTATAGTGATTTTGATTTACTTTTAACCAACGTTCCTATTTTTTTTTTTTAATTTTCTTTTATAGTGATTTTGATTTACTTTTAACCAACGTTCCTATTTTTTTTTTCATATAATTGTGATTCTCTGTTAACCGAAGTCGTGTCTTTGTTATAAAATTTCATTCTTCAACTAATGTTTAAATAAACAAACAGGTGTAATATATTTTAACTTAAATCACAAATCCTTTATTAAATTTAAAATAAATGTTGCATTCAAAGCATATTGAGAAACTTGTTGAAAACTTTAGTAACTTCACAACACTAATATGACAATCAGTATAACAGATTTCAAATTAATCAAAAAGTATATAGATAATATGATTATAATTTAATTGAAAATAATTTTTTTAATTCAAATAAAGTAAAAATTACAGTTGTGAGTGATTAAGTATAATTGGTTAGTAATTAAAAATAATAAATGAATAAATAAAATATGTATTTTTCTAATAATGATTAGGCAGAAAATGTCCAACTCGATTATATTGAATTTTATGTAATTAATTATTTATAATGTTTTCCTTTAATTGGTTTATTTACAGATAAAGTTTTAATTGCTCGAATTAATTAATTACTGTAATATGATATTAAAAAGCAAATTTGGTAAAAAAAATTACACAGATGTTTTTAATTAATTATTTTTTTAAATTGTACTGTATTTACCTTGTGAAAATTATAAGCAGTGCACCTAAAACTCCGAAGCAACTTTCCCCATTAAACAGCATTTTGCCCTGCCACTCACTGTACGCATGGTCAAGACGCGCACGCCCTTTTATATGTCTTCATCTTTATAACTTCCACACAGTGCCACCCTTCCTATTCATTTATATCACCTTTTAAATACTGCATGAGCAACCATCTCCTTCGAAAATGGCAAAGTTCTCAACACCATAAAACCCTTCGCAGACACTACCTCAAGACACTAATTTATTTATTCATTTATTATTTAAAATTACAATAAATCATTTTATTCATCTGGCAATAATTATAGAAAAAAAATTATTTTAACAAAAGGGGAATGAAATCATAATAAAGATTTGAAATGTCCGAATCTATATAGAAACTGCACAAAAATAAATATATATAAAGGGTAGTTATTATATCTCAAACATAACTAAGAGTGTCAATATTCCTTAAATGTTGTCCTAGTAAGTATATTTGCTTTTGATACCTTTTTTTTTCTTCACATGCATGAGTATTTTTTTAACAAATTGACCATCAATTGTGAGTTAATAACCTGTTAGACAACTGATAAATAAGGCAATGCACAAAAAAAACTTTATAAGTTTCTATAAATGCTGTTTAAAAATCTTGATATATGCTCCTTACTATGTGCCAGTACATTGTGATTCAATTCTCACAAAACATTAACCAGTCTTCATTTTGCATAAATAAATTTAATGTTAGAGATTCCCTTCAGATTACCGAATTAATTACATTCAAAGAGGGATGGAAAATGACAAGGGTCATAACTTTTTTTTATTTTAGAGACAGTTTTATCATTTCACCCTCTCATGGGGTTGCACTTTTAAAATTAAAAACATGGGTGGGGTGGAAAAAGGAACTCCCCTTACAACACGTATGGCCCAAATCCCCTTTTCTTGTTTTTTCTTAAACTTTGACTAACATATTATATTAAAGTTAGAATGTAGGCTCACCATACTTATTCGTACTAGACAATTGGGCTCATGATTTAAATTTTTTTCAAAATTCTTGATTTACATATGAATTATTACATATAAATTTTTATTTATAGATAAATTTAATATTATATACAAATTTTATATATAAATTTATTATATAAAATTTATTACATACAAATTTATTATTTATAGAGATCCAGATCTATATATAATTATATACGAATCTAAATATATATATAATTAATTATTTACAGATTTTACATATATTTTTATTATAAATCCATATATAATTATCTATGAATTTTATAATAATTAATGTTATTAAAGCTACAATTATTATTATTAACATTATTATTACTTTTAATATTATTATTAATTATATTAACATTATTATTATTAATAAAAATTAATAATATTATATTTAATTTTATTTTTATTATTTTGATTCTTATTATTTTTATATTATTACTATTTATTAGCATGATTAATACTAATAAAAATAATATAAATATTTATATTATTAATAATATTATATTTTAATATTAATTTAAAATTGTTAATAAGAGTAATATTAATATCATTAATATTATATTATTAATGTTACTTTAAATATTATATTTATTAATATCATTATTATTAATTTA
>Ga0209489_110418_pt1 | contig 10497 bp, 4 predicted proteins | sample SiratrowhiteBW_FD_187527 | JGI IMG/M metagenome (GOLD analysis project Ga0209489, IMG submission 187527) | Root nodule microbial communities of legume samples collected from California, USA - Siratro white BW (SPAdes) (version 2) | ecosystem: Host-associated > Plants > Roots > Nodule | place: USA...
ATGAATTTCCTTTCTATGTTTAACTAAATTTTCAATTTAGATTTTCAATTTTGCGAAATAGTTATTTTATAATTAATTATTTTTTTTAAAATTTTATTCATATTCATTCTTATTAAGTTTTAACAAAAAATATTTAAGTAATTTATATGATCTAAATTTAGAATTTTTATTTAGTTACATAAATCAAATCAAATTAATTATATAAATTTTTTACTTATTTTTTTTCTTTAATCTGAATAATTTTACTTCTTACTATTTTCTTAACTTATTTTCTTTTACACTAATTATTATCATATTAAATAATTAAGAAATGCAAATGTGTATTTTAAAATTAGAAAGAAAGTAAGTATAATTTAATAATATAACCTCATGGATAAGTCTTCTAGAAAAGGAAAATAAGAAGAAACAAAATTCCACATGAGCTAAACTTAGCTTACACCTAAATTAACAAAAATTAGAGAAGCTAGATAAATTATATGTTACATAGTAGCTTAGCCACATGCTCTAATTTTATGAAATAACTCATTTTATTATTTGTAAAGGTGTTTTTTTCAGATGTTAAAATGAATTCTTCTAACATTGTTAATCAACATGATCTTGACTTTATCATTATCATTAACTAGTTTACATCTTTAAGGAGTACAGGTGGCAAGTATATGTACTTTCTTTTCATTAAACCACATTTTTAATCACTCATTAACTAGTTTGTTCATGAACTAAACACAAATAATTAAAAACTCAATTTACCAATATATACACAAAAGCTGTTACACCAAACTCTTAAATGTCATGACAAATTATCCAGCTATCAACATCATTATTACATCATCCTTTAACTATTAGTTGATAATAGAGACAGAAATACTAACCAATGGAGACTAATAAAAATTTTAATTAAAAAGTCAAATGGAAAATTAAAGATAAAATAAGCATAGAAGAATTTAAGCTATAATACAATGGAGCTTTCAGCATATATTTTATATTCATTATAATACCATGTAAAAACTGGATTGACCATCCATCGATGCATGTAAAAAGAGAATTTTTTATCGATTATGTTACCAACTAATATAATATACTTTTTTTAATTTCAAAATAATGACAAAACATAGACCTTTCTATATTGATTTGTCTAGAACTATCACATATAAAATGTGATTCATCTATTTATAAAATTTTTATCATATACATTTTTACATCAATTTATTCATGTTATTGTATTAATCTTACATCCTATTTTCTATATACAATTTGCAAAAGTTTGTGATATTTGTACCAATTTATTCAATAATTTATACCATGATCTTTTCTGTCTGTTCTTTTATTTAATATCACACATTTTTTTTCTTTGACTTAATCTTTTACTCTTCTTTTCTCTCTTTGCTCAGTTCATCAGCTGTAAAATTTATTGTGAAAATAACATAAATGTTGGGTATTAATGAGATATGTGAATATGTACAAAACAATGTGCTGAGAGATAAAAATCCAATGGGTGGCAAAGGGGAGGGGACAGCATGAATTGTCTATTATTAATGAATGTTTGAGTGCAGAATGTCCCTTGTCTTGGTTTTCAGTTTAAGTGTCTCTCCTTTTCCCTTTGCCTTTTTCCCTTTGAGTTTCATTGTTTCACCTCCATCCATGTCTGCATACACTTATGACTTCTTTCAGTCTTCTTTCTTCTTGCATAGTGTCTTTTTCTTAGTACAGGATTCATTTACTATTTCTGTTTTTGGTGTCCCTTTGTTTCAACACTTGATTCTATATTTATTCATTTTTCTGACAGTGGGTAAGAATTAATTTTGGAAGAATACGAGAAAATCCTCCAGCTATTTAAACTTACTATAATATCAACAATTATATATATATATATATATATATATATATATATATATATATATATATATATATATATTATAAATTAAGGTATAAAGGTATGTACAAAAATCTAGATGTATATTGATTAGTGTGCATCGCAATTGTAATTTAAAAATTAAACGAGAGACATTAATTTAGCTAAGAGTGTTGTAATTTGTATCAAAATCATGGTAATCAAGGTTTAGATTTTAAGTTCAGTTATATTTAATAATAAGAACTAAAACAATAAAATTTAATATGCTTGATGATCAAATTTAAGATTTAAAAATCCAATAAATAGGAATAAAATTGAATTAATGATATATTTTTTATTATTAATTACTATATATGAAATTTTATATATAGTTATATAATTTTTTGTTATTATTATTTTTCATGTAATTACAATAAAAAAATTTTATTGAACTTTTTCTAGTGATAAATATATGTAAATATTTAGACAAAATTCTGTATTTGTTTTTTCAAAACAAAATTTTGTATAATTGAACTGATGTGAAACCCATTTTGATAGGGGGAGTTGGATTAAAATTTTAGTTTCTCCCAAATGTGTTAACCATAAATTTAGGTATAATTATTTAATTGTGGTTATACTTTTAATTATATATTAAAAAATAAATAACTAATAAAAGGTCTGAAAATACTAACTTTCTGTCTATGTTTCTTGGTTTTCTACCAAAATTGAATTTGTTGGACTGATACTGGCTGTTCTAATTTTTAAAATAGTGGCACATTAATTCCTTTTAACATATGTAGAAAATAATTTACAATTACAAGGTTAATTTGCATGATTTTATTAGAAATAAGAAAAATCTATTCACAAGTTTGAAAGTCTCCTAAGACAAAAAGGGAAATAACCCATATTTTTTTTTTTAATCTCAAGTAGAGTTCTACTTAAAAGAAAAATTGTAATATAAAAAATTGAAGTAAATATTAGATTTAAAGAAAAGAAAAAAAAGAATACAAATAAGAATAAAATGAGAATGTGTAAGGTACCTAATACCTACATTGACGTGAAGGAGATAAATGTAATTTTCATAATCATACTTGTCCTTTTGTACGCGTAAAGAAAAAAATATTAAATTATATTTAAGATAAGAAGTGATATTAATATGATGAAATATAAATATTTTATTAGTTATGTTAAAAAATTATAAATAAAAAAGATATAGTTATTTTAATTTCATTTCACAAAAATTATTATTTTTATATAATTTATTTTCTCTCTAATTGGTTTTACATCTTATTTAAGATGCAAACAAATCATATTATACCTAACAAATAATAGAAGATATCTATTTGAATTTCGTTTAGAAAATATCTATTGATTAGAATTTCGTTTAGAATATATTTTTTTAAATTTTTTTCTTGGATGATGTGTATGCTTAGATAGATGTGATTGCAATTTTGGTGGACAAAAATGATTCTTTGCTAGTTTAGAGTATAGTAATATTAATGGTTTGATGTTTAGGATTTTTTGTGAGAAAATTTTGAGCTTTTTATATTAAATAAAACTTTTTAGAGTTTACTAGAATAACTTATTGTTAAGTAAGTTAATTAATTTTCTTGATAGAGATAGAATATTTTAAAACTTGGTTCTCACTTGATCACATTAATTATATTTTATTTAACAATATTATATAGTGTTAATTTCTTGTTCAACAAGTGTACTGAGTACTGAGTACTTAAGTAATATAGAAAATAAGTATGATGAGGATGAGTATCGTATCCGCAAGGAACAATATTATGATTGATAATTGAAATTGTACCAAATTATAGTGAATCACAATTAAAATAATGAAATTATATTGAATTCAAGTGAATAACAGATTCTTAAAACAAAACAATGAACAAATGCCTAGATGAAATATATATTAATGAAGATCTTGGAATTGAATTACTTAATCTCCTTCTTATACACTCTCGATCATTTACAATTAATATCATCTTCCTCAAGTACTGTTCTGTGCAAATAAAATTCATTCAACCTGATTTTTCTAACATTTGAAATTCATAAATTAAAATACTAAAATACCAAACTCTGTCGCCATTTACTTGAATATGTTAATCAACATTAAACGCAGTTGCTGTAAATAGTCGTTAAGACTATAATTTCATTCCTGAACTTTACCTGCAATGAGTAATTTGGTCTTGAATTCTAAGAGTCAGTAATGTCAAGTCAATGATATCACGTAATGTCAAGAGTGTATTGAAATTGAAAGTTGACAAACTACATTCAATCCCAATAATAAAGAAGTTAGCTACTCATGATAGCCATGGAAGATACAAAGATGAAAGAAAAGAGCAATTGTCTCCTTCAAAGCGGCAACCGTCAGAGAGAGATCCTTCCTTTGACCTAGATTAGGCTTTTTATAACTTTTTTTTCCATTCCTTAGGTCAACATATGCGGCCGTTATTAAGTAGAATTTATTTGGATTCCCCACTGCAACTTTCACTTCTTCAAATTAGGGCTACACTGGAATATTCTTTAAGTGAGTTTTATTATATTCCTCGCTCAAGCCAGAAGTTACTTATGATCTACCTCTGCTTTTCTCTCTCTATTCTAGCTTCCAGTCTTTGCTCCTCTCCTTAATTTTCACCTAATCTCAATAGAATTTGCTCTCGTAACATAAAATATTTTATGAAAGTTATTTGATATTATGAGAGTTATTTGGAAGGATGGAACAATTGTGGTTATATTCTTGATGGATGAAAGATTATTTAGTTTGTGTTACAATTTGGATTTAGTTTTGAAAATTTATAAAATATGTTTGATTTTATTATGATTATATTGACTTAGTTTCGATTTGAAAAATTTAATAAAATGATTGTATATGATGTTTTGGTGTAACTTATTTAAATTGAAATGAATTTACCTAAATTGAATTTGATTAAGTTAAATAAAGAAGAAATTTTATGAAAGTTTTTTTAGTATGGTACGAAATGGTCACATGGAGTTATATAGGCTATTGTTTGATATTTGACAGTTAAATTAGGTGCATAGATGCATTGTAAATTATTATATAGTTAAAGGTGCCAAATTGAGTTGTTAGATTAATTTGTGACTTTATAGAACTTAGTTTTTTTTCTTAACCCGCTTAGCAGATTTGAAAATATCCACTAATTTTTAGGTAGAAAGGAAGTGGGTTTTACTTCAGAATTTCACTAAGCAAATTTAATTTCCCTTAGCGAAATATCTTCTGTGGCAAATCTAAAAATTTTAAGAAAAACTTGTGAACAAATTAAATTTTTGCTCCATGAAGTTTGAGAAAATTTAGTGCTTACTTCCTAAATTTCAATGAACAAATATTGAAAAAAAACTCCACTTTAGTTCTAAAAATATGTTTTGTTGATTAAATGAGTATGTTTAATATATAATTCCAAAAAAATAGTGACTTGTATATGGAATTATTTGTGATTATATAAATAAATTGAGATGTGAATTTTGAATTGTAAAAGATGAGTTGATGTAAATTGATGGTTAATAATGTGATGTTAACATAGTATTTACTAAGGAGATAATATTATAAGTTGTGTAATAGTAAAATGTATTGAATTCTTGATGCATATAAAACAATTGTGTGGACTCTATTGTTTACTAAGCCCACATAAAAAATTACATTATGTAGTGAGTTTCGATGAATATTTTTATGACTTAGCTTGTGATTTAAAATAAAACTAGGTACTGTAAGTCATAAAAGTTTACCTTATTACACGATGGATAAATTTCCTTACCTTTGTAAGAGTCAAGGAGGGCGATAATTTGATGAGTGTAGAATTTCTAGAGTCTAACGCACAAGTATATATTTGTTGAGTCTGATGGGATGTGAGTGTGATTGTAGGTAGCATGTGGTAAGCGATGATTGTGACATGAGATAAATGGACAATAGAGTTAATATGTATGATTGAAAAATTTCTATTGGTATGAATGTGGTATTGAAATATGATTTATAGTTGATTTATTAAGAAATTTTATTTATTTTGTGTTATGAAAACTTTTAAATTGGTAACGTACCTTTTGTCTGTTTTCTATTTTGATTTGTCTATGATGATCATATTTTACCTGTGAACAAAGGATGTAACAAAAGTGAGCTGGTACATGAGATATATTTTATGTGTTTAGTTTATGGATGTTTTGTTTGTTTAGATAACATATAGAAATGGCTATGAAGAGGGAAATAAATGTTTTGAACATTAAATGATGTAAATGCATAAATTAGATATATAATTTTATGGGGGTGTTACATTTTGACATGAAAGTAGTTATTTTCCTAGGTTAGACTTGACGGGAGTGGGTTTACTATGTCTTGGTTGTATGTGATTGTTTGTGTAGTTAGTTGATGTGATAGTAGAATTATCTATAGGTTTTGAAACAAATTTTATGAGTTGGATTTCGAAATTTGTTTCTTATGTTGTATAGGATTTCCAAACTTGTTTCTTAAGTAGCACTATCAAGATGATGGATCATACCATTCAACAACAAATTATGGCCATGGTTCATAATCATCAGGCGACTATGCATTAGTGGGAGACAGTTAGAGCAGTTACATTGTGCTCTGCTTCCTCGAGCCATCATCAGAACTAGATGGGATTAGCTGAATTTATGAGACACAAAGTAGAATAGTGGACAGAGAGTTGGAGAAGATTTTTAAGGAAACCTCTTGTCTAGAAGACACAAAGTTGTCTTTCGCTGCATATCTACTAGCATGAGAGTATGATTTTTGGTGGATGGGTACTCAGGTAATGATTGACGCCAAAGAGGAAGTAATTGACTGGGAGAGTTTTAAGTTGAGATTTCTGGAGAAATATTTTCGGGATAATGCCAAGTATGCAAAGGAAGTTAAATTCTTGATATTAGAGCAAGGGAACATGCCAATGAATGCTTATGCCACTATCTTTGCAAGTGGCATCAATTGTCCCATGATCGAGGCTAGGTGGGTTAGTGCGTTTGAGCTGCTATGTTCTTAAATAAAAAGAGTTGCACCCTGATTATCTACTGTAGCTTTTGGCCTAGTGGTAAGCTATTGATCGAAAAATTGACATCAGAGCCAATATCACAAATTCGATTCCCAATGGGGCAAGGGGAAGATTGTTGCAGGTTGCATAATTATCCCATGGCGTAAGCTAGGTCGGTCGAATCATAATCGAAAAGTTCAATTACTAGTCCGATAATTGTTGAGAGGGATGTTTCAAGTGACAACAATCTTCTTGTGACGAGGTCAGGTGGGTCTAGTCAAAATCTAATTGTGGTGCTTGGGTTGCTACACTCTTAAGCAGAAAGTCACGACTATCAACTATAACTTTTGGTTTAGTAGTAAGTGCTTGATCCAACAGTTTGAACACCTAACTAGATTCTACATCCATGCTACCTTTGAGGCTAAGAGATTTAGAAAGTTTGAGCATAGTTTAAGGCACAAGTTGAAAAGGGCCAACGTGGAGAGGTTAGAAAGTGGTAACAATAAGGAATTTAGATCACATGGTGGAGAGTTTTTCGACGGAAAGGAAAAATCAGAACAATGAAAGCCATATTCTAGACCCTATAAAAACATGGTACTGTCACATCAAAACACACAAACACACACATATTATAAATAATTCATAATTTTTCAATTAATCATCAGATCTAAAGCGAAAACACTCTAAGGCTTATTCATCTGATGGATAGTCTTATTTGAGTTTCTTTTATAGATGATTGGTTCAATTTTTTTTTTCAAATTTCTTCCTTAATTGATTTCTTTAATTATTTCTGTCAATTTTCTCAAATTTCTCTCCTTATGCATTAATCGAAAAGTCACCATTTCATATATTCAAATTCTTATTACAATTTTGGGCATTAGAACCTTTTAGACAAAATTAGAATATACTATGAATTTAATTTATACTTTAATATTGTCATCTATACCCTATCTAACTAGAGTTCTTTCTTGTCCTTTCTCAGATATATCCAACATATAATTTCATGAATTAAACTAATTTATTGTGATAAACGATTCAAATTTTCAAATAGATGAATTTCTTTCGTCAAACGATAGGAACTAGCTTCTGATTACACATAATTCTCTTCATGATTCTATCATTTACCATTAACTACAATTTATAATTTCACGTACAAAGTAAATTATTTATATTCACACGCACGAACACACACATCTACAAAATTCATTTGTCTTAAACATATCCTTTTTATAAAATTAAATTCACTGTTATGGTGTAAAATAGAGATTCACATACATCATGGTTGTTGGGATAGTAAAATTAATAGCAATAAAACCGATAATGTGGATATTCATGGTTCATTTGGTAAGGTTAACGAAGATGATCTTGTCCTCTAAATGTCACTATATTATTTTGTATATCCGCATTCCACTAAAGTCTTGAGATGTAACATTTATCACCACAAAGAATTGTCCAACATATTGAGGTGCCATATATATATGCTTAAATTTTCTCTATCATTTTATAAAAAGACAACTAGGACACACGAAAAATACAGGAAGTGAGAATAATTATTAGATAATAAATTGTATAACACTAATGATACAAATATGGCATAATTTATACAATCAGTCAAACTCACTGATATAAACATAGACGGTGCAAGTAGTCAGACTCATTAGTATAACTACAAATGATATAATAATCAAGATCAAATGATATATATAGAAATTGATAGAAGAACCCTTAATAAAGGCCCAACCACAAGGGCAACGACCAAAAGAATCTAAGAAAAGTGGAACTCAGTTGAACCTGACAAAGTAAAGCTCTTATCAACTTGGGCCATTGATTTGTCTATAAATAGTAGTATAGTTTAATTTTCCTTTTTGGGCCATGTATTGGGCCTCTGTATTTTTCATTTGGACTTTATATTTTGGCCCACAGTAAGCGCAAAAATAATGCACAGAGTCACATAGAGCTTCAAATTGGGCTTCATTTAAGCCCAATTGAAACCCTAGGCAACTTAGGGCATCAAGAGCAAGCAAGACCAAGAATGAAACGTCTAACCCTCACATTTTGTGCATATCCTTAATGCATTAGGCATGACACTCCACATGGCTTCATCTCCACCATTGCCTCCCCACCCATTGATCTTGAGACAAGTGTCATTTGGTCATTGGTTGCTCTGCATCTAGGATTTTAAATTTGAATTTTTCCACTCATTTTTGGCTCCAAGTAGGTTGACTTGGAAGCTTATATAATGATGTATTCAGCCCTTGAAAATTTGATTCAACGAAGTTAGTGAAGTGCTGAAAATTTTCCAACTCACTTGTTTGAGCTTCTCTCTAGGTTAGCACATCTTGCATAGCCTAGAACCTTTGAAGAGTTGGCCTAACCTATCTGCTCTTCCTCTCCATTTATAGATCATTTTCCTCCATTGAAATACCTTGTCTTCCATGCCTTGAGCTGCTCCATTCAGCTGCCACTCCTTCATCCATTCACATATTCCATCAAAGAAGTACAACCATAGCCATGGAGGCTATCATATGGTATCAAGAGCTTTTGGTCTTCAAGAGCTAAGTTCTTTGCTGTATTTTTCAAATTCTGACTTGTTCGTAATTCAATTTTCATGTCTTGAATGTTTGTCACCATTTATATGCTTTGTATCTCCATTTAATTGGATCAATTGCATTCTATCTTCTTGAACCATCTAAATTCATGTTCATTAGGTGTTCTTGAGTTTGTGCTCTGTGCTTTTAATTTTCTTGAGTTTTTGTTCATTTTAATTTGGTAAAATAGATTGGTTTATGTCTTAATTTTGTTTTTAAATCCATATTCAAGTTGTTATAAATTTTGTAATTCTATACAAGTCACAAAATTCAAGTAGTACTTGGTTTCAATTTCATTTTCTTGCTTTACTAGCCAATTGTGGTAAGCTGTTTGGATTGTGTCATTGTATGAACTGTTTTGGTGCATTTTTAATTTTGAATTTGAGTTCTTATGCTTTTTATTAGATGATTGATGAGTTATTGAAGAATTTTTATCATGTCTAGTAGTTCATCATCTCTTGTTTGAATTTCTTTAGGTTTCTTTCAAATTGCAAACATCAAGTGTTCTTCAAAAACTGAGTGGCTAGTTTGATTTATCAAAAATTGGATACGGTGAATTTGAGACTCAAATTTTGAATTTGAACCATTTGACGAGTTAAATACAACATACTAAAAAGGTGCATCCATTAGAAAAGGAAAAATTTACATAAATATTTCAAAAGCCTGATGCAAGGAAAATGTGACTGAAAAAAAAAGTGGACAACATAATTTGAGTGCCGATTTTGAAAAAATTACTACAACCATACCAAAATTCAAATTGAATTAAAACCAGCACCAAAATTTCATATACATCTTGAGGTTTATGTGGTAAAAATTTCAGAAGAAAATGCAAAGTATACCAAGAGCAGTAAATCAAACAAACTGTAAAATAAGGTTTAGACTGAGTTCAAGAGGGGGGGGGGTGAATTGAACTTAGAAAACTTTTCGCAAATCTAAATTATTCTTGAAGTAGAGAATGAAAATTCTTTATTCAATCGATTGAGTTGTGTAATTCTGAACTGTCAGGTAAACAATCGATTGAGCACAGCGGAATATATCAGAGTTAAACCCAGAATTCAGTTAAACCCAAAAATCAAATAAA